>MRWG01000734.1_pt1 | contig 28211 bp, 27 predicted proteins | sample 1013341 | NCBI WGS metagenome assembly MRWG01 (sample SAMN06117577, study PRJNA244670) | biofilm metagenome | biome: Water; feature: Cathode Biofilm; material: Biofilm; isolation source: microbial consortium enriched at the cathode of a solar microbial fuel cell | place: USA: District of Columbia ... | reverse complement strand
GCCATGTCGTTGGCGTGAGCCGCCCGCCGCACCCATGAACCATCGGACAGCGTCTGCGCAAACGGCGCAGAGACAAATCGATGCTTGCTGAGCAGATGACCAATCCCTTTGCGGTGGTAGGGGAGCGCGTGCGAAGCGCGGCGGAAAGCTTCGCCATCACCCTGCGGGAACAGCACAATCGCTTCACCCAGGGCCAGGCCGTTCTTTGTGCCGCCGAATGAGAGGGCGTCCACGCCGGCGTCGATTGAAATGGCCCGCGCGATGGCGCCGGCGTTGTTGTCGTTGGTGGTCTGCATGAGCCGCGCGACGGCGTTGGCGAAGCGGGCGCCATCCACGTGCACGCGATAGCCGAACTGGTGCGCGGCGTCGCACAGCGCTGCCATCTCACTCGCCGTATAGACCGTGCCGAACTCAGTCGGGTTGGAAAGTGTGAGGACGCCGGGACCGGGCTGGTGGACGTCGCCGCGTCCTTGTGCGCCGGCGCGGGTGATGTCGTCGGGCGTCAGTTTGGATCCATCGCCGGACGAGGGGTGCAGCGGCGCCGTACGGCAATGCGTGATGCGCTCCGGCGCGGTTGATTCATCATCGTTCCAGTGGCTGTGTATGTGACACAGCACACGCTGCCACGGCTCGGTGAGGCTCGCGACGCTGAGCGTGTTTGCGGCGGTGCCGGTCGGGACGAAGGACACATCGCAGGTCGGCCCGAAAAGAGCGTGGAATGCGTCGATTGCGGCGGCCGTTGATTCATCATCGCCGTAGCCGATGGCATGGCCCGCGTTGGCGTCGATGACGGCCTGCATCGCTTCAGGCGTCATACCCGCGTTGTTGTCGGATCGGAAGGTGCGTGTCACGCGAGGAGTGTACCGGTCGCGCGTCAGGCGAGGTCGTGCCGCGATGGGGCGGGCGCGCTAGGATGGAACGACTGGTCAGACGGAGCCCGCGCCGTGGCGACAGTGCATCACATCCCGTCCATGCAGGAGCATGAGCGCTCGATGGAGCGCGAGCGTGATGAATTCTTTTTCCGCTCGTGGGCGTTGTGGACCGCGCTGCCGCCGCTGGTGATAGTCGGGTTGATGATCGCGGTGCTGCTGGCCCTGGGCGCGGGGCAGAAGGCGTTCATACTCGCGATCTTCTGGTCGCCGGTCGCGCTCTTTGTGTTCATGCTGTTGTCGATTTTTCTGGCGACGGTGGCGGAGAGTGTGCAGTTTGGGCCGCGGATAGATGACCAATCCGACGAATTGCGCTGAACCGAACAACCCTTCACAACGAATACTGGCGCGGCGCGGCGGGGCGAAGGAGTGTTCGCAATGCGCTGTCGAGTGTTGTTCATTGGAATTTTAGTCGCAGTGCTTGGAATATGCGCAATAGAAAGCGCTTCCTCCCATGCGACGATCGTTGAATTAGAGCGATCACGACTCCGAATGGTCTGTGTCGCGCTTCGGTATTACGAAATGCGGTACGGTCCGATCACGGCCAGTAGCGCTGCAAACGCGAGATGGATCGACACGCTGCAGAATTCTGAATTTGGTTCCGTACACAATGTCTGGGAATTGTCCCGGCGCCATCCACTCAGAGTGCTTGGAATGGAAGTTGTATACGAATCGCCGGGGGTCATTCGTTGCATTGGTCCAAATGGCGTGGACGATGGAGGTACATTCGATGACTGGGAGTTCAGCATCGCGCAAAGCACAGGCGAGATCACTGAGACAGGACCAAACTGGCGGCACTGGTATGTTTCAGAATGGAATGCGGTGCGTTTCAGGGCCTGCCTTCGAGCGATTCTCATCTTGTTCATCGGTGTGGCTGTCCGATCGACGTTTCGAAGAATGTCTTTCGTAATTGCTTCAGTGACCATTTCATATGGAATCCTCTTCCTCAATATCAGTGAGGCTGAGATCGCAGTGCTCTATTGGCCCTCTTGGATTCAATTGACAGAGTCCTTGGCCGCGGTCGCGCTTGGGCTGAATGTCGTCGCGGGCATGTTGTGGGGCATGCGGATGCTCGCGCGACTCGGAAAGCAAGCTGTCCGACAGCAAACTCGAAACGACTGTGACCAGTGTGGCTACGACCTCACCGGATTGCTGAGCAATGTTTGTCCTGAATGCGGTGGCGCCATTCGAACGCAGCCGCGATTAGGACAAGCTGGAACCGAATACGAAGCTGAATCGAACATGTGAACGGCGGGGCGAAGGAGTGTTCGCCATGCGTCATCGTTCGTATTGCGTTGGTTGTGCCTTGCTGATTGTGCTTGCCTATTGCGGAACAGGCGCTGACGCATGCCGCCCTTCACGGCATTTCTCCTTGTACGCCCAATTAAATCAGATTGCACGGAGTATTGAATATTACGAGGAGTCGCACGGGCAGCTTCCTGTCGAGAGTGAAAACGGCCGCACCTGGCACGACTTGCTTGTCGAGCAAGGTCTGGCGGCAAACCACGAGCCATTGATTCGGATCCAGCCTCATCGGACCAGTCCGGTTGTCTATGAGCCGGAGGGCGTGCTGCGCTGTCTTGGACCCAATCAGACTGATGATGGCGGCTCTTTCGACGATGTCGAACTTTCGTTTGATCGCGATGCTGCCGGCGGATACTCGATCGCATTCAGCCAGGTGAATTGGGGTGCGTGGTATTGGCGCGAATGGCGCGCGGCGCGGCCGCACGCGCTTGTCCGGGGTGCGATCGTGCTCTTTGCCTCGCTGGTGGTGGGGTTGGCGCTGCGCCGATGGCGCGTGGCGATCGTGGTTGCGCTGGTGAGCTACTGCGCCCTCTTCATCAACCTCAGCGGGATGAACGCGTTTGTCACCATGTGGCCCTCATGGGTGAACGCGCTTGAAAGCACCGCGGGGATGCTTTCGGTCATGCTCACACTGGGATTTCTCGTGTGGTGCGTCATTCAGTTCGCTGAATGGGCGAACGAACTCGATTTCGCTCGCGACGACGGACACTGTGCACACTGCGGATACGATCTAGTCGGTCTGACGTGCCGTGTCTGTCCCGAGTGTGGCAAGGAGTTCTCGACTGATGGGTCGAAAGTCGCCAAACAAGTTGAACCTGATCACGGTTGATCGTCAGGGCCGCCGGCGCACCGGGTGGCGGGAGTGGCTCTACGGCGGCCGCGCGGTGGTTCCGGAAGGTCAGTGCTGGGCGTGCGGGTACGATCTGAGCGGTATTGACAGCGATGCCTGCCCCGAGTGCGGCGAGCGCCTCTGTGCGATGCACGACGATACGCTTGCATCGATATGAAGACATTGAAAGGCGTCTGGAACCTCTTCGGATTCTTCTTACTTGTCGTCTTTGTTGTGTTATTGCTTCGCACACGAGATGGGAGCGATCCGGCAGATTTAGCGATTGCGCTCGTTGGGTTCATCGCGTTTCTTGCCTTGGTGTACTTTCCGATTCACATCTATTTGAATCGGCAGGTGGCGAAACTGGAGTCGCATTCAGGCGGCGCCTGCGTTGGGTGCGGGTACAATCTTGCAGGCATCGGCGCCGCGCAGTGCCCGGAGTGCGGGCGCGATGTGACGTACGACGAAACCGGGGTCAGTCAAAAATCCATACTGACGTGGCTGGAACCGAAGGGTCTTGCATTCGAGGATTTCGATCTCCGGTTTGACGTGAGCCCGCTGGATGTTGACCTCGCAAGCCGCGCCGCGATTGATGCAATGCCGGCGATGCAGGCGCTTCTGCGAAAGCGTCGTCGTGACGCATACGTCGCCGGCGCTGGTTTCCTGGGGATCGCGGTCATGCTGGGCGCAATCAATTTGACACTCGAGACGAGCGCGTCCTTGCACTTGTTGACTTTTGCGTTAGGCGGGATTGGTCTCGTCAGCTTGTGGAGCGGGTGGCGCGGTGTCGATAAGTCTGTCAACGACAGTCAGGCGCAGCTTCGTTCCCTTGTTCGATCGAACGATCCTGAACGAGGCAAGACATATGCGATGCATTTATGCGCGACTTCACGGGGTGTGCTTTACGAAAGCCCGGTTGATCGACTGGAGATGTCGTGGGTTCAGGTTCGAAACGTTCACGTGCTCGATCAGGGCGCCGTTCTAGTCACGGGGGAGGGCGGCGGCGTGTTCGCGCCGCGAGCGGCGTTCGAATCCGTAGGTTCCTTTCACCATTTCGTTAGGCAAGCGAGAGCGGCGATCGATGATGTACGCGCGCAAGCGGGGCTTCCGGCTCGTCCGACGTTGCCGGATGAGTCCGAGCCTGACGCGCCGCCGACGACACCAGTGGGTCTGCGCTGCCATTTATGCGGCTACGATGTCAGCGCCGTGCCCGGTGGCGTGTGCCCGGAATGCGGGCCAAACGTGAAGGCGGACAGTCCCAGTGAACCGAGTACATAAGGAACTTCAATGCCCCAGATTGACGTTGGAAAGAAAGCGCCCGCGTTCACGCTGAAGGACCAGGGCGGCGAGGCGCACAAACTCAGTGATTACGCCGGCTCGCCGGTCGTGTTGTACTTCTATCCGAAGGATGACACCTCGGGCTGCACGAAAGAGGCGTGCGCGTTTCGCGATATGCAGCCGGACTTTGGCAAGGTGGACGCGGTCGTGCTCGGCGTCAGTCCCGACGATGAAAAGTCGCACGCGAAATTCGTGGAGAAGCACGACCTGAACTTCACACTGCTGGCGGATGTCGGCGCCAAGGTGTGTGAGAAGTACGGCGTGTGGCAGGAGAAATCCATGTACGGGCGAAAGTACATGGGGGTGGTGCGCACGACGTACCTGATCGGCGCCGACGGCAAAGTGAAACAACGCTGGGACAAGGTCAAGGTGCCCGGCCATGTTGAAGCCGTGCTCGACGCCGTGAAGTCACTCTGACCGGAACGCGCGGGGGAACACATGAATCGCAACGTGATTGACGCGTTTGAGGCGCAGGCGGATCTGCCTCGTCAATTGATACACGGTCTTTCTGACGATGAACTGGACGCGAAGCCCGGTCCGGGCGCGTGGTCCATGCGCGAACTGGTCGTGCATCTGCTGGACAGTGATCTTGTCGGCGCTGAGCGCATGAAGCGCGTCATCGCAATGGAGCGACCGCTGCTGCTCGGGTATGACGAGAATGCGTTCGTGGCGAACCTGCCGCACGGCGCGCTGGATCTGTCGCTGGTGTGTGATGTGTTCGCCGGCAACCGGCGGCTGATCGCGTCGCTGCTGCGCGCGATTCCTGATGAAGCATTCGCGCGCGACGGCGTCCATAACGAGGTTGGCCTCAAGACACTCGAACAGCTCGTCGCGACCTACGTCGAGCACATTGACCATCACCGCAAATTCGCAGAGCAGAAGCGCGAGCGCCTTGGCAAGGGCGCAGGAGCAGCGGTCACAGACGCGTGAACGTCTTGCGTGTCAGTTGATCGATTGATGCGCAGGCAGCGTCAGCACGCTCACCGCATCGGGAAATTGACCTTCTTCACCGGGTAATGAATGTCCGTGCGCCACTTGCTCGGGTCAGGCTGGGTCGTGGGGTCGGTGATGTAGACCTCCCACGGCGGGCCGTTCTTCTCGAAACCGTGCTTCTTCAGAAACGCGTCCATCGCGTCGTGGCCCTTTTGAAGCTCTTCGTACGGGCCGCTGAATTCGAGCACGGCGGTGTCGCCGGCGGGCGTGTGTGTGAATGAGATCCGGTCATTGCCTTTGACCGTCTTGTTGACGGGGATCGCCGCCTCGAGATCGACTTCATTCTTGTTGGGGTCAAAGTCGTGGTAGATCGCGAGGGGCTGTCCGGCGAATTGTGCGCCGCTTCGGCCCATGTAGACGCCAATCTGGCCGTACAGCGATCCAAGCGTCTGGCTGATCTGGTCCATGCGGCATGTCGTGCGAATGCTCAGGATCGGGCGAGCCTCTTCATCGCGCACTGAAACGGGGTAGCCGTTAATGGTGTCGGTCGCGGCTTTCGACGTCTCGCTCCCCGGCTTGGGCACGCGCCGGAAGGGGCGCTCGATGATCTCCGACCAGTTTTCATCGTGCAGCATCTGAATGCCGTACGTCATGACGTCGTCCGTTGAAAACGCCATCGTGATGCGAGCGCGATCCATGTACTGACTGCCGGTGAAGTTCACGTTGAACGCGATGAACTCGCCTTCTTTGGCGTCAACTTCGTATCCATCAAAGAAGGAGCCGTCGGCAAGGAAACCCCAGAAGCGAAGTTTGTCCTCAACCGGGTCCCATCCGATCATGCCGTGCTCGGTGTGCGTTTCATCACCGATGCTGATGTCATGCGTAAACAGCACGAACGCTTCGTTCGCATCCCAGTCGAACGCGTACGTCGCGCGCACATCGCCCTGCGGCGCCGACATCGTGGTTTCCCAATTGGATTCCATCAGCGGTTCAAGACGTTCGAGATGCTGATGGCTCGGCGCGACGGGAAGTTGCGCGAACGCGGTCGCGCTCATGAAAGCCGCGGCGCCGAAGCTGAGTGCGTGTCGAATGCTCACGTGATTGATCTCCTTCTCCGCGACGTCGATGCTAAGTGCAGTGCGGGGCCCACGACTGATGCTACCTCCCGTGACAGCCCCTGTTGCGAAGGCCTGGTCAGGAGGCGGCGTAACGTGTTGGATCCGCGACGTTTGCTTCTTCAAAGCCGCGCCGGCGCAGGACGCAGGAGTCGCAATGGCCGCAGGCGCCGCCGTCTGACGACGGGTCGTAGCAAGAATGTGTCAGCGCGAAATCCACACCGAGCTCCGCGCCGGTGCGAACGATGTCCGCTTTGGTCATTGCGATCAGCGGCGTGCGAATTTCGAGGGAGCCGCCCTCGACGCCGGCTTTGGTGGCAAGAGCCGCGCACCGCGCGAAGGCCCCGATGAAGTCCGGGCGGCAGTCGGGGTAGCCGGAGTAGTCGATGGCGTTCACGCCGAGGTAGATGGCTTCGGCGCCGCAGGTCTCGGCGAGGCCTGACGCGATGGAGAGAAACACGAGGTTCCGGGCCGGGACGTAGGTGATGGGGATCTCATTCGGGTCGTCGATGCGATCCTTGGGGACATCGATATCCGCCGTTAGGGCCGAGCCGCCGATGGTGCGAAGATCCAGAGGCAGAACGACGTGGCGAATCAGATTGAATTGCTTTGCGAGCCTCGACGCCGCCTGGAGCTCGGCGCGGTGACGCTGCCCGTAATCGAAGGACAGGGCGACGCATTCGCAGCCGTCGCGCTGGGCGATCGCGAGGGTGACGGCGGAGTCCAGCCCGCCGGAAAGCAGGACGACAGCACGAGTTGTTGAATGACACGCGGACATTGGTCGCGATGGTACGCGCTGTTCTTTGGACGGGCGGGAAGCCCTGCGCCACCGGCGTTTACGCGCTCCAAACGCCTGTCGGATCGCGTTTTGACGCTCGGGGCGTCTCAAAAAAACAGGTCCGAAAGGAAAGATGGGACTTATTTGGGCGCCGCTGACGTCCGATTGTGTGGATCGTCGGACGAGGCGAATGTTGAAGCCTCGACCGAGTCCGGTCCGATAAGGGCGAACGTCGCGGAGCGACAGCCCGAAGGCGCGGAGCCTGTGGCCGGAAAGTACACGCCTTGGGGTCGGGTTGCGGCGGAGACCGGGCCGACTCAATGACGTCGCGCTGGCGACAGCGCGTCCTCGCCGATCGTGGCGCCATTGTGCGCGTCGGCGAGCAGTCGAGCTACGGAGACGACGACGCCATGAGCCGCGAATCCGCATTGAAGCCCCTTGGGCGAACCGCAACTGTCCTGACTTGCGCCGCGTCGCTGGCGATCCTTCCGGGTTGCTCGACCGTCAAGTCAGTCGGGTCCTTCTTCGGATTTGGCAAGAAGAACACCGACACCATCGAACCTGCCAAAACGGACACCACGACCACGACCGGCAAGATGGCCGGCTCGACGCCGAACGACGGGCAGTTTGTTGACCCGTTCGCGCCCGTCGGCGGTCAAGAGCAGCCTGCTCAGCCCGTGATCATGGCTGCGAACACCGTGGCGCCGTGGGAAAACTCCCCAGGCGCCAGTGTGTTCGGCGAAGTCAGCGACAAGTACATGGGCCCGACCTCGTTCGGCCTGCAGCACACCGGCGCTGACAACCTGGATCAGATCTCATTCGCGCATGAAGGCGCGGACTTCGATCCGGATATCTCGCCGGATGGTCGCTACATCCTCTTTGCGAGCACGCAGCACGCCGCGACCGCGGACATTTATCGCAAGGGCGTGGATGGTCACACGATCACGCAGCTCACGAATGACCCCGCTAATGACGTGATGCCTTCCGTGAGCCCCGATGGCTCGCGCACGGTGTTTGCGTCTGACCGCAACGGCACGTGGAACATCTACCTGATGAACACGACCGGCGGCCAGGCTGTGCAGTTGACGAATGACCCGTCGCCGCAGTTGCATCCGTCGTGGTCGTCGGACGGTCGCTACATCGCGTACTGCCGCCTCGGCGAGACGAGCGGTCGCTGGGAACTGTGGGTGATGGAAGTGCAGAACCCCGCGGTGCGCCACTTCATCGGCTACGGCCTGCTTCCCGAGTGGAGCCCTACGAGCGACAAGATTGTCTTCCAGCGCTCACGTCAGCGCGGCGACCGATTCTTCAGCATCTGGACCATCGACTTCGTCAACGGTGAAGGCTCCAATCCGACTGAAATCGTGTCGAGCCCCGTTGCGGCGTGTGTGAACCCGTCCTTCTCACCGGATGGCCAGCGCATCGCGTTTGCCGTGGTGCCGAACCCGGATTCGCAGGGCCCGACCGGCGAAACGCCTGAGATTGCTGATCTCTGGATCACCAACATCGACGGCTCCGGCCGCGCGAACCTGACGGGTGGACTGTTCTCCAACCTCATGCCGACATGGGGACATGACCACCGCATCTACTTCATCTCCAATCGTTCGGGCACGGACAACATCTGGGCGCTTCGCCCGGAGCGCGCCATCCTGGCGGCGACCGGTCCGAGCTCACTCAACAGCGACGTCGCCAACAAACCCGGCGGCATGAATGGCAACACGATCGTCACCGTTCCCGACGACAACGAATGATGGAACGCTCGATCCGACGGGCGAAAGCCTGGCGGGTCGATTTTCGACGCGCCCCACGGACGGGGCGCCGGCCGGCCGATTCGGCATGGATCGCCGAGACGTGCGGCGGCCGACGACATCTCCCAGGCGAAGCGGAGTCTTCGCTCTTTCAGCACTCGGCAGGACGCCATGACAACCGAACAGCACATGCTTGCCACCATCCGGACGACTGGACGGGCTTCCTACGCATTCTTCCTTCTGCTTCCACTGCTCCTTCTGCCCGCCGGCTGCTCATCGAATCGGTACGAGCTTCAAGCGCCGACAGCACTCATCGCGCCGTACGAAACGGCGCAGGGTGATGTGTTGTGGGCGGTTGCGCCGCCCCGGAATGAATCCGGCGTCGGCGTGCTCGATCCACTCGATGTGGCGGACACACTCGCGGCGACACTTCAGGAAGTGCGCGGCGTGACCGTCGTGCCTGTGAATCGAACGCTCGGCGCCATGCGATCGATCGGGATTGAACACGTCTCATCGCCCGCTGATGCGCGCCGCCTGGCGCTCGAACTCGGTGTCGATGGCGTCATCGTCAGCTCGATTACCGCGTGGAACCCGTACAAGCCGCCCAGGATCGGATTGAACCTGGCGTTGTATGGACGGCCAGGGTCCGACCGGCTCACGGAACGGGCGGCGGATGTTGATCCTCGCGAACTGACATCGGCCACGACTGAACGCCGTTTGCCCAATGCGGGCGCGCACGATCAGGCCTTGTCCGTCGCCGCGGCGCATCTGGACGCGGCGAATCACGAAGTTCTCATGTCCGTTCGGCACTACGCCGAGGGGCGACACGATCCGGAGACCGCGCTGGGCTGGCGCGGCTACCTCGCAAGCATGCAGCTGTTCACAAAGTTTGCGTGTTACCGGCTGACCGGTCAGCTCCTTGATGAGGAGCGACTCCGACTCGCCCGGGAGCGCGTGACAGCGCAGGCTCTGGCTCGCTGACATCTTCCTTGTTCGGGATCACACCGACGGGAAGCGTGACGCGGCGCACAGAGGACAGACCCGGCCACGGATGGCCGAACGAACGTGTACCGCCGCCTCACGGGAGTCGGCTTCAACGCCGCGTGTTGGGCTTTCGTCAGACGCCCCACGCCGCCGGAGTGAAGGATCGCCATGAGCACGCTTCCCATCGTCGAAGCTTTCCAGTCGTACCTGACCGACGAGCGTCACTTCAGCCCGTACACGGCGAAGTGCTATGGCGCCGACCTGCGGCAGTACGTTGAGTACCTCGCGGATGAGCACAACGTCGAAGTTGATGAGGCGAATGAACGCCGCGCCTTCGACGCTCGCAAAAACACCAATGGCGAGTCCGCCGACGTGATTGCCAAGATCGCGCCGGGCGCCATTACGACGCACATCACCGCCGCGTCGACGGACACGGTGCGTGGCTTCCTGAATCACCTTTCCGATCATCGCTACTCGCCTGCGACCATGGCGCGCAAGATCGCGACGCTCCGCTCCTTCTACAAGTGGGCGGCCAAGCACGGCTTTGCGGATGCGAATCCGATGACGCTGATTCGCACGCCCCGTCAGTCCAAGCGACTGCCGAAGGCGATCAGCCTTGAGCAGATCGAAAAGCTGCTTTCAGCGCCGGACAACACCGACACACTCGGCGCACGCGACCGCGCCCTCTTCGAGACCCTGTTCTCAACCGGCATTCGCGTGTCGGAACTCGTCGATCTCAACCTCGGCGACCTGGATGAGAACGGTGAAGCCCTACTCGTTCGCGGCAAGGGGAAGAAGGAGCGTCTCGTGCCGCTTGGCTCGCACGCGCTCGCGGCGATTCGTCACTACATGCGCATGGCGCGACAGGATCCGCGATTCAGCGGCCCGATCAACGCCGGCCAGATGGACATGCCGCTCTTCGTGAACAAGCATGGCGGGCGCATCAGCTCGCGCTCCGTGCGACGCAAGCTCGACAAGTACCTGCGTCAGGTTGGGCTCGATCCCTCGATCAGCCCGCACACGCTGCGTCACAGCTTCGCGACGCACCTGCTCGAGAACGGCGCTGATCTGCGCAGCGTGCAAGAACTGCTGGGTCACCAGTCACTCTCAACCACTCAGATTTACACGCACCTCACCGCACGACGCATGCGCGAGGGCTACGACAACGCTCATCCGCGAGCCGAGGCGGGCTAAGCTCGTCGCGTTCGTATGACCAGCTATTGAAGATTCGACCAGCGCCTCCGGCATTGCCGGGGGCGTTTGTCGTACGGAATCAATGGATTCTGCAGTTTTGTGTGGTGCGAATCGGTGCGCATTCCGTACCGTTGCGGAGGAGGCTTTTGTGAATCCCGTTCTATGCGCACCTCGACTCGCCGCTGCGCTCGCCATCATCACGCTCACGATGAGCGCCCCTGTGGCGATTGCAGACGAGCCAAGCGCGGTGCGACCGGAGATTGCTCGCCGATGGTTGACGGATGATGTGCGCGTCATCTGGATGGGCGATTCATTTGCGGCGCCGACCGCATCGCGTGTTCCGGTTGGAATGCTGAGGACCTGGCCGATTCATTCCATCACCGCGATGGCTGGCGGATTCCACAGCGGGGTGTTGTCCAGAACTGATCTGGCGAGCGGACCACTCGTCGAGGCAAGCAGCCAGAATGATTTCCAGATTCTGACATCGATGCTCGGCGATCCATCCGGTGCGCATTTCGGCCTTCCCCTGTGGCGTCTCTTGGAGTGTTTCGGTGGGGATGATCTTGCCTTGGGCGCCGATGGCGGACTTTTTCAATTGATATTTGATCCAGCGCTCATCGCAGATGGCATGAATCACGCGGCCTTCGTCAACAACGATGTGACCAAGGCCCGATTCATGTATCTCGATCCGCCTGATCCCGCTGTGATGGCGATATCAATTCGCCTTCTGGATGATGCGACGGAGCGATTGGCCTTCAATCCGGCGACCCAATCACGTGGTCATCGCACACTTGGCGCTGACCCAACATTCGGCGCGCCGCATGCCTCGATTGATTTCCATATCAATGCGCCGTTTGCGGATGTGGAACTCACACGAGGACGTGACGATGTGTTTCGGCTTGGTGTTCATGTCGCGCCCGATTTCGTCTCATCGCAGCGCGTGGTGTCCAGCGGCGGCGCCGTTCTGTACCAGGAAGACGCAAAGACGAGCCAACGCCGACCAGGCTTGTATTGGAGCGCGCTGGCGGACACATCGTGGTCGTTCGCGAGCTTTGGCCGCGATCTCGCCGCGGGGGAGCCGGGCGCCCCGCCGTCGCAGAAAACGTTTTCTCGCGAACAGCTGGCGCATTGGATGGATATGACCACGCTCGATCCGTCGCAGCCAGTGTGTTTCGTGTTCTATCTCGCCTCTGAAGAGCAGGACGTCAAGGGTTTTGAAGAACGCTTTGAAGCCATGCTGGATGTGGCCGAAGGCGCCGCGAATGACGCGGGCGTCTCGGATGTGAGTCATGTGCTGGTTGTTCCTCACCTGCACTCGGTCGGGTTCATGAACTTCATTGTGTCTCGACAGATCATCGCCGGGCAGCGAGACGCGGCGTACAACGTGGCGTCAAGGCGCGACAACGTTGGGGCGATCTCCATCTTCGATGCGACGGACCAGGTGTACTTCAATGGCGCCGAAGCTGCGAGCCAATGGCTGGTCGCCAATGGATACACCGAGTTCACATATGGAACGACAACTGTTGACTTGGCGACCACGGGTGGGCTGAGCGGCAATCTTCTGGATGTCATCAACCTGCATCCTGAAGGACCGCACGGCGCCGCGTTCTTTGCTCACATGATGCTGCGCGCGATTCAGCCTGAAGCCGCCTTGAGTGATATCAATCGCGATGGCGTTGTAAATGGCGCCGATCTCGCTGCACTGCTGGCGTCCTGGGGTTCGCCATCGCCGATCGATCTCGATGGAGACGGAGATCTGGACGGCGCTGATCTGGCTGCATTGCTGTCGCAATGGACCACGCCGTAAGCGCGATCTCGACTCAACTCGCGGCGCTGTCCTCATCACGCAGTCCGAAGCTGTCGGCCAGCGCATCCATCACACCTCGACCCGCGCTCCAGCGCTTCCACCGTTTCCAGAAACGCCACCACGAGATCGGACCAACGACGACGGCCGCGGCGATCCACCACCAGAAGTGATTGCCGAGCAACACCGCGAGAATCGCGCACCCGACGCCCATCACGGACAGCACGAAATACAAGAGCACTTCGCCGCCAAGCGGAAGTCCGAAGACGCCTCGGTAATTTCGAAACGCCTCAAAGACCTCCTGCACGTCGGTTTCGTCGTGGGCGCCGCTCTCGGCGCTGGCCTCGACGGAGTCGAGCACCTGGCTGAGGTCCACATCGGCAACGGTGTCCTCAAGCGATTCGTGGGCCGTGGACGTCTCGTCCCGAAGCTCCGGGCAGCGAACCTTGGAGCCGCATTTGCACCGGAGCGTTCGCCCGGAAATCTCAGGCTTCCACTTGAAAGTGCGATTGCAGTGATAGCACTGGAATGAGTCACTGGCCTCGTTGTGACGTGACGAATCGCTCATCCGGCTTCCTCGTGGAGTCGGCCCCCGTCAAACACCGCACATCGTAGGACGTTGATACTCAATGAGAGAAGCGGTGATGTCAATTCCGAATGAAGGCGTCGAGTCGCCCACATGGCGTTCCACACGGCGTGGAGCCCGGCCTAAACTCAGGAAATGCAGATTCTTCGAATTTGGATCGTTGTCACGGGACTCTTGGCAGTCGGCTTCAGCGCCTCGGCTCAATCGCGGTTGGCCGGGGTGTTCTCCGATGGCGAGCACACGCTGCGGATCGCCCCGGCGCCCATCGAGTCCGACCGCGACTGGGTCTATGTCGAGGTGGTGGCCGCCGGGAACGAGCTTGAGCCGCTGGTTCAGCAGCTCTGGATGCTGGACGCCGGCGCGGGCGAGGCGGCGATGTACACATTCCCCGAGATGAGTCTCAATCGCTATTGGCCGACGCTCGGCAGCGTGTATGTCGGCGCCTGGGCGGCGCCCGAGCGCTTCCCCGCGATTGATCCGGGCTCGCTGATGCCTATGGGCGTCGCGGATCTGCGCACGAGCGCCGATGGCGCGTTCTCATTGACCACCACACGGCCATTGATCTTCCATCGTGATGACGCTTCGCGCATGACGCTGACAGTGCAGGCGGATCAGACCATCACCTGGTTTGAAACGCGGATGGATGACGCGGGCATTGTGATGCTGGAGCGCAACCTGACCCTGCCGCGCATCGACGATGAGACGTCAGCGCAAGTAACGGAACAAGGGCTGGTGATCATTGATTTGCGCGTTGGCCCCGGCCCCGAACTCGAAGCTGGCGATACGGCGTTGATCGGATACTCGATGTATCGCGCGAACGGGCAGTTGATTGACTCGACATCGCTCGATGATCGCAAGTTGGAACTGCTTCAACCGGCGCCTGGCAATTTCTTCGAAGGGTTCAAGCAGGGCGTGCTCGGGATGCACGGGCAGGCGCGGGCCACACCGCCGGAGCGTCGTCACATCCGGCGTCTTGTCGTGCCGGCCCATCTCGCGTTCGGCGACAAGGGTGGGCAACCCATCATCGGGCCGAATGAGACCATCATTGTGGACTTGGAGCTTCACACCTTCCGCGACAACACGCGATGACGTATTCTGCCGTTGATTCGTGCGGTTTCCTCCGCCGCACACCAGAGTTCGCTGACCTTGGGAGTGGACCGTGACCGCCAAACTCAATGATCTCATCGAATACCTGAATTCGCTCGACGCCCCGGCGGATCTGGACACGCTGAAGCGTCTGCTCGGCGATCTCGACGTGACGCGCGACGATCTTGGCCGTTGCGTTCACTTCGAATGTGATCATTACGCGCGCAACAAGGTCGCCAGTTCACCGTGGTATGAGATGGTGTGCGTGTGCTGGAAACCCGGACAGCGAACGCCGATTCACGATCATCGCGCCTCGAGCTGCGCGTTTCTCGTCGTCGAAGGCGTCGCGACCGAAGTGCTCTTTGAACTTGGCGACGATGGAAAACTCAACGATGAGAGTCAGCCCTTTCCGCGTGAGACGGGCTACATCTGCGCCTCGTGGGATGCGGACATTCACGAGATCGTGAATGACACGAACGAAGACATGATCACGCTTCACATTTACTCGCCCGCGCTGTCGCAATTGCATATTTATTCGCGCGAAACGGGCGAAGGCGAACTGTGGACGCCGCACATGTGCGAAAGCGCCAGCGCCGCCGGTCTCTGATTCACATCGAAGTCAAGCCGCTTCGCGGTACCCATCGGACAATTCGCGCACGGCGAACTGCTGCGCGATCTGCGCAAGCTTCTCCTGCTTGGCCGGCGTGATGTCCTCAAAATGCAGACCAATGGTGTGCTTGAGGAAGCCGTCCTTCACAGACCACACGCATCGGGCGTGCAGGTTCACCACGAACTCGTTGGCGATGATGGTCAGCGGGCGCGTGCGCCCTTCGCGCCAAGCCCAACGTGTGCGAAGTCGCGCGCCGGTCTTGGACAAATCAAGGATCTCGCCGCGATCACACTGCAGCGCATCCATGGGTTGTCGCAACGCGACGCGACGATCATCTTCTCGCACCAGACGGGGCTCGGGCTGGTTGGGAGCATTGTCCATAGCGATTCACTCATCGAACGAATCACCATTTGAGATGAGCGAAACAACGGGTGATCGCCGCACGTTCGACGTCCGTCTTGATTATCCGGCTTCGCGGGCGTCTTGCGGGCGCACCATGTTCTGCGGCAGGTCCACCACCAGGCCCATATGGTCGCTTCCCGGAATGCGAAACGTCCGAAGTTTGGTCAGGCCGTTGTCCCCGACAAGGTGGGGCGGGGCGAGGGCGTGGTCCAGTGCGATGGGCGCCCACATGCCGCCAAGTGGCCACGTGCCGCGCCACTTGTCTGTTTCGGGATTGAGACGATGCCACGTCGAAGCTCGATCCGCCAGACGCGTCCAGGCGCGCTCTTCATTCGACGTATTGAAGTCGCCCAGCGCCAGCGCGTGTTCATTCGGGGCAATTGTGCGAAGGCGTCGCGCCAACGCCGCCAGTTGCGCCCGGCGCCGGCGCCACCGCCAGGGGAGATATGGCGCAATGGCGTGCACAGCCAGCAAAAGCACATCTTCCGTGCGGCATTCAAACCACCCGGCGCCGCTCTCGTGGGCATCGGACACGCGAATGTCCTTCGACGCGTGAACCGAAATCGGCATGCCGCCCTGCCGCGTCAACCCCGTGGCGCGCACCGGCGGCAGCGCGCCAAGGTGACGCTCAAACCGCGGCGTCGATTCAATCAGCAACGTTACGTCGGCCTGCTGCTGCGCGACCGCTTCGATCGCCTGCTGCGGCTTGACGTTCAGGCAAAAAATGTTGGCCGAAGCGATTCGCATAGACCTCTCTCAGGAAGCGTCGATTATACGGACACGAACAGACGCTCAGTTCGCTGCCAATACGGGTGTACCTCTGTCATTCCGGCAGGAGCATGTGCCCCAGGGATGGAATAATTCAGTCTGAACCCGTGTTTCATAGATACAGGTACAAACGGCGCGCCGGGACGGCATTGGTCATCTGCGAAGGGAATCCGCGAATCATGAAATGTTCAGCATGCAATCTCAGCGGTGGTCTCGGCTTCGCACTCGTGCTGCTCGCGGCGGTCATTGGCATTCGAGCCATCGCGGGCAGCAGTGTCGCGCCGATGCCCGACATCTTTGACCCAAGCGTCACGTTTGAAGAAGCGACTGAGCGAGCCGCATCCAGCGACAAACCCGTACTCGTCTTCGCGACCGCTGACTGGTGCGGACCGTGTCAGACGTTCAAACGCGGCGCGCTGAAAGACGCGGCGGTCATCGATTTCATCACCACAGAGACCGAGCCGGTGTATGTCGATATTGATGAGCAGCCGGAATTGGCGTCATCGCTTGGCGTGCGCGGCATCCCCGCCGTCATGATTGTTCGCAACGGCGAAGTGCAGGCGCACATCTCGGGCGCGGTCAGCGCACCAGCGCTCCTGACCTGGCTTGACCGCGCGGTTTCGAATGCGTCCTGAGATTAGGGCGACGTGTTGACGACTTCAGCAATCCAGACCTGGCTGGACGGGCGCTCCTGCCCCGCGTCAACACCGCCACGCTGACTCGTCCACATCATGAGCCCGCCGTCCGTTGAAAAGACAGGCATGCCGTCAAACCCTTCAGCAAACGTCAATCGACGCTTGCGCGGCATGATGCGCGGCTGCGCTTTGCCGTAATACGGCGCATCAATCGCAAACACTTCGTAGTTGCGATGGCTCACTTCACTCGTGGTGTACACGAGGTAACGGCCGGACGGATGCCAATAGGGCGCCCAGTTCACATGCTGATTGGACGTGAGCTGGTGCTCGAACAACTCAATCGTGGGTTGGCCGTTCGGGCCGTCCACCACCAGGAAATCAAGCACGAAGAGCTGCAGCAGGTCATCGCCGCGACGGTCGGAGCGATAGGTAATGCGCCGGCCATCCGCTGAAAAGAACGGGCCGCCGTCGTAGCCGGTCATCTCCACCACTGGCGTCGATTCGCCGGTCTGCATGTCGAACACGAACAGGTCCGGGTCGCGCGTCTCGGGATCAACCTGGGTGTGGACAATGAATCGGCCATCGGGGGAGTACGCGCACTCAGCGTCGTAGCCCTCGCGCTCCCAAAGCGGTGTCGGCAATTGATCGCCCGCCGTCGGAAGCAGGGCAGGCGTTGATGCGACGGGTTGATGACGAGCCGCGTCTGTGGCGATCTCGGGCACAACCATGGAGACAACTTCCATCTGTTCGGGGAACGCCCAGCGATAGTCATTGCTGCCGCGCTGATACCCCGCGTCCGGACCTTCAACGGGTGAGGTGATGGTCGAACCAAAGATGATGCGTCCCGGCTCGGTCGGATGGAAGAAGCCGCATGTATTCGCGGAGCCGGGGTTGGACACCTCGATCGGATCTTCGATGCCGGTGATCGCGCCGTTGTCATCACGCTTAAGCTTGGCGACGTACATGGAATAGAAGGTCTGCGCCTGCTCGCCTTCGGGCGGTTGCGGCACGGCCTGGAAGATGATCCATCGCGCATCAGGGCTGAAGTATGCCTCGCCCGCTTTCACGTACATGTCGTCAAACGTGAGCTGCACGTGATTGCGCAGGATGCCCGCCTCCGCTTCGCGCCAATCCGTGTTCGACGCGGCAGGCTGGGCCGTGGCGCAACCGGCGCTCAGAATCATGGTCGTCAGGCAGGATGCCACAATGGCGATCGATGTCCGCATCGTTCACTCCGGTCATACACGGCGACGAGGGCCGAACTGGTGAAATTCAGTCATCACAACACGCCACGAGCGCTTTGGCTGCGGCGAAAGGGATCGCGGATGGTATCCGTTTGATGGGATCAGGGTGCGGATTTCACCCAATTCGCGAATTCGCCGTGATCCGGTGAAACTGGGGCGTTTTCGGATCAAGCAGAAATGAGGAGTGCTGCGATGCTGCGATGTGGGATTGTGCTGTGGGGGCTCACTGTGGTCGCCGTGCCTGCGTGGGCTCAGGACGGGGACGCTCCGGTTGAGCCGTCGACGGCTGATCTGGTCTCCACCCAGCACTCGATCACCCTCGACGGTGAGAAGCTCGACTACACCGCGACTGCCGGCCTCATGCCCATGCGCGATGAGTCCGGCGAGTTGATGGCGACGATCTTCCACATCGCCTACACGCTCGACGGCGTCGAGGACCCATCGCAGCGGCCCGTCACCTTTGTCTTCAACGGCGGTCCTGGTTCATCCTCCGTCTGGCTGCACATGGGCGCGATCGGCCCGGTTCGCGTGCTGATGACCGATGAGGGCGAAGCGCTCCCGCCGCCTGCGACCATGGTTGAGAGTGAAGGGTCCTGGCTCGGCGCGACGGATCTCGTGTTTATCGATCCCGTCGGCACCGGCTACAGCCGCCCCGCTGAGGGTCACGACCAGAGCGAGTTTTCCGGTCTTGATGAGGACGCTGCCTCTGTCGGTGAGTTCATCCGACTGTGGATCACGCAGAACGAGCGTTGGCTTTCACCGAAGTTTCTGGCAGGTGAAAGCTATGGCACGACGCGAGCCGCGGCGTTGGCTCGCCATCTTCAATCACGCCATGACCTGTACATCAACGGCGTCATTCTCATCTCTTCAATTCTCGACTTCCAGACGGCGCGATTCGATGTCGGCAATGACCTGCCCTACGCGCTGTTCCTTCCGACCTATACGGCGACGGCGTGGAAACACGGTCGCCTGCCTCGTGATTTACAAGACGATTTGCAGCGAGCGCTGCGCGAGAGCGAGTCATTCGCACTGGGTGACTATTGGACCGCCCTGGCTAAAGGCGATGGGCTGAGCGAAGAGGATGAGAACGCGATCGCGAGGCAGCTGGCCCGCCTGACCGGTCTCGATGAATCGTATGTGCGTCAATCCAATCTTCGCATTCAGATCGGGCGATTCTGCAAGGAGCTGCGCCGTGATGAACGACTCACTGTCGGCAGACTCGATTCGCGATTTACCGGTGTCGATGCGGACGCGGCAGGGGAGCGCTACGAATACGACCCGAGCATGGCCGCGATCAGCGGTCCGTACGCGGCGGCGCTGAATGACTATGTCCGGCGCGATCTCGAATTTGAATCGGATCTGCCGTATGAGATTCTCACAGGGCGCGTGCATCCATGGCGCTGGGGGTCGGAGTCTGACCAGGGGTACGCGAATGTCGCGGCGGACCTTCGCCGCGCGATCACGCAGAACCCGCACCTTCAGGTGCATATCGCCAGCGGCTATTACGACCTCGCGACGCCCTACTTCGCGACGGAGTACACGGTCAGCCATCTCGGGCTGGAGCCGCAGCATCGCGGCAATATCTCGATCAGCTATTACGAGTCGGGGCACATGATGTACATCCACAAGCCGTCGCTGATCAAGCTTCGGGAGCATGCGGTGGCGTTTATCGAGAACGCCGCGCACGCGAATGATTAATCATCGATCTGGTCGGCCAATCCGCGCGTGAAGGTCGCTACGATCGCGCGCATGAAGAAGACAGAGCTGGCTGCACGCATTGATCACACCCTGCTCGCCGCGACGGCGTCGCCCGGCGAGGTGGTAACGCTTGTTCATGAAGCGGTGTCGCACGGTTTTGCGTCGGTGTGTGTGAATCCCGTCTATGTGCCGGCCGTCCGGGAGTTGCTGGATGAGATCGCCAAGGACACGCCGCACGAGGTGAAACTGTGCGCCGTGGCGTCATTCCCGCTCGGCGCGGTGACGCCGATGCAGCGCGCAATCGAGGCGACGCAGTCCGTGAAGTCCGGCGCGGAGGAGATCGACCTCGTGTGCTGGCTGCCGCGCATCATTCATCTGGATGAGCCGATGCTGCGAAGCGATCTGCTGGAGACGACACGCGCGGTGCGAGCGAGCCGCCCGTCGTGCGTGGTGAAAGCGATCATAGAAACAGGCGCGCTTCGCGAAGCTGCGGACGATGACGCCGCGTTTGAGAAAATGATCGAGTGCGCGTGCTCAGCTGCGCGCGGCGCCGGGTGCGACTATGTCAAGACCTCAACGGGCTTTCACAGCGCAGGCGGCGCAACGGTCGAGGCGGTGCGGCTCATGCGCAAGCACAGCGATGGGCTGAAGGTGAAAGCATCCGGCGGCGTTCGCACTTATGACGACGCGATGGCGATGTTCGAAGCGGGGGCGGACCGCATCGGCGCCTCTTCAAGCGTGAAGATCGTTGAAGGCGCGCCAGACTGATTGAATTGCTCGATGGCCCAGCGCGCGGCGGGGACGCACACGGCGTCACCCAGCGCAAAGAGCATTTCATCTTCCGTCGCGTTGGTCGGACGGGATGAAGTCACGCCCTGCAATCGCATGCATTCGACCGCAGTGAGGTGGCGCACGCGCATCGCGCCATGGCCAAGTTCAACGAGAATCTGCTTCGCGCTGCCGCCCTTGGGTGTACGCAAACATCCGGCGACGCCGTCAAATCGCAATTCCGCGACGGATCGCTTCACGCCGTCAAAGGCGCGAACCCTTCGAAACGCGGTGATGTGCGAGATGCGCGAGTGTTCCTGAAGCGCGTTCGCTCGCTCGATGTGATTCGGGTGAATCTGCGCGCGGAAGTATTCGGCGCGTTCGCGCGGCCACCAACGCGCATCATCGGGCGGGAGTGACTCGATGATGTCTTCGAGCGTCGTCGTGCGTTGCGGCAGCGGTTGGCACTCGCGCGCGTGCCACTGCGCATTCGGCGCCTGACGCATCGCGTCGATGACCATGCGAGGGCGTATGTCAGTCGGCGTCAGCAATGCGGGGTCAGCACGCTCGGGCGCCATCGCGTCGTGCAGTGACGTCGCCAGCAGAAACAGCCTCGGCCGCGACTGCGGCGCAAAGTGATTGGCGTTGATGCGCATCACATCCACGCCGTACTCCAGCTCATTGAGCGCTTCGACGAATGTCCTAAAATCCTCACCGCCGCGACTGGAGAGCAGGCCAACAACGTTCTCAAACAGAAGCAGTCGCGGTTTGCGGTTCGCCGGCGTTTCACGAATAAGTCGGAGGAATTCCCAAACCGCGCCGGACTGCCCGCCTCGGATGCCGGCGCGCCCGCCGGCGAGGCTCAGGTCGGTGCAGGGGAATGACGCGGTCCAGAGTTCAGCGGGCGGGATGTCCGCAGCGCAAACGTCAGCGATGTCGCGCTGATCGAAGTGATCGTCGCCGGGGAACATCGCGCGATAGAGCCGCGCTTTTGTTGGATCGATGTCGTTGGCGTACGCGACGCGGTAGGGCGAGGCGCACGATTCAAGGGCCATACGGACCAGGCCCATGCCTGCGAAGAACTCGGCGGCCACGCTCCGCATGTCGTCTGCCACGTTCACAGGAGCACGATATCTGGGATTTGACGTGCGTGAGCGTTTCTTCGTCCGAAAATCCGCCTCCACAGGCGTCACATCGCTGGATGAGGGGCGTGTGAATTCTGCGCTCCCATAAGCGCGGCGGCGTCACCCGCCGATAGAGTATTCCGCTCCCATGAAGCCCACGCCCCGATTCATCCTGGCGCTCTTCGGCCTCGTCTCCCTCTTCATTCTTGGAGCGGGCGCGTACGGGGTGTGGTTCGCCATCAATGCATCCGCATGGTTCCGAATCGGCTTTGAAGCCATTCTCGTGATGGCGGGTGTCTTTGGCGTGCTCACCGCGATGGGTCGCTTTCAGGCCGGGCCGGTGTGGGCGATGACGTGTGTCGGCGGCGCCACTGTCGTAAGCGCCCTTCTGGCGAATTCAGCAGGCGGCGCAGGGCAGGTCGCCGGATTCAGCCCCGGCGCCATTGTGCGAAGCGCGATGTCCAATCCATTCGCGGCGGCGCGACTCGGCGCGGGCTTTGGCGCCCTCGCCCTCGGCGCGTTGACACTCATGTTGCGCCATCCATCAAAGTCGTTCCGACATGCCGTCATCGGATTGGTGTGTCTGGCGCCCGTCGCTGCCGCCGGCGCGCTGTGGATGTTCGGACCGCTCGGACGACTCATTTCGAGTCTCCATCCGGTGCTTCAGACGGTGCTCGCCGTGTTCGCGTTTTTCGCGATTGTGGCACTGGTCTCAGCAGGCGGGCACAACCTCATTCGCTCGCTGGAAGTGGGCGTTGAGGGGCAGGATGAGCCCCACGCCAACGCCGCCTGAGGCCCGTCCGAAAACCCCACATGAAAGCAATTCTCGCGCTGTCGGAAGAATGCAGGGTGGTTTCCTACCATTCCTGACGCGATGACTGAAGCAATTCTCATTCTGGCGGGCCTGGTGCTGGGCATTGGCGCGATTCTGGTCGTGCAGCGATTGTTCGGCCGCAAGGCGAAAGTGCAGACTTTGCACACGCACACCGTGTTCGAACAGGTGCGCGCCGTCGGCCGGCTGGTCGGCATGGAGGTCTGCGCCAAGGAGATCGCCACCAGCACCAAAGGCTTTTCCTGGCTGCCGCCGATTCTGTTGAGTCAGGCGCGCGTGGCCATGATCTTCCAGTTCGAGAAGCAGTTCTCGGTGGACCTGGCCCGTCTTCGCGCGGAAGACGTCAAAGAAACCGGACCGAATCAGTACCGCATTTCACTTCCCGCGATCGAAGGCGTGCTGCGTCTGGTGGATGTGCAGCCGTATGACATTCAGGCCGGTCGCGTGCTCGGCTTGCTGGACATCATTCAGGTGGACGCCGCCACGCAGGGCGAACTGATGCGCAAGGCGCAGACGCAAGCGGCGGATCTCTACACGACGAATGACGCCAAGTACGCCGCCGAGGCCAAGCGCAGCGTCGAACGTCAGTTGCGAAGCTTCCTCGGACTGTTCGGCGTCGAAGCGCAGATCACGTGGCGCAGCCAGGAAGTGAAGACGCGAACCGCGCCGGCGGATGAAGCGCTCGTCGGCGCCAAATAACAACGCCGGTCCGATTCAGTTCGGCGTCAGCCAGCCGCCGCGGAAGTGAACGCCCTTTTCATCGATATGGGTTTCGCCGACGAGGTCGCCAAGATGTCGTCGAATCACATCAACGGGCGGCGGCGGGAAATCATCACCGCCGCGGAACTCGCGTTCATCTTCAATCCACTGGTCAATCTCTTCATCAGCGAAACCGAGCTCTTCCAGCTCGGATCGCATCGCTTCATCCCAGTTCTCGAGATTCCACACCGTGAATTCGAGCGCCGCGCCGAAGTCCATCCATGAGTAGTACACCGCGCCGGGCGAGGTGAATGAAGCGGCTTCCTTGAATCGCGGCGTTTCGGACAGTCGCGCCGCATCCGCATTCACGACCTGGCGCATGGCGGACTCCACCGTCTCCACCGGACCGATGATCAGGTTCCCGCCGGTGATCGTGATGGAGGGGCCGAACGGCGAACTCCAGATGGTGTCGCCCTGGAACACGCGGCTTTCAAGGCCCGCCATGCCCGCCATTTGCTCGACACCGTTCGTGATCGCCAGCGGATCGCCGGCGCGCAGGGCGAGCAGCATCTTCATGCTGTCGGCGCGAAGCGGCGTCTCGATGTATTCGGCGTAGGTCGTGTCCGGACCGAGCGTCTGAAGGATTGGTCCCGCCGCGGCGGTGAGGAAGCCAGCCATGGCCTGCGCCTGGAACTGCGCTTCCTGCGGCAGCGCGCCGATGACTTCATTCACCAGCGCCACGACGCCGGAATAGTCGAATCCAAGCATTCGAACTTCGGTCGCGTCAGCGGTGACAAACGCGGGCGGCTCGAACGTCTGAAGCGGCTGATCAAAGAGCGCCAGCAAACCTTCGAGGTGATGCGTGATGAGCGAAGCGCGAAACTCCGCCATCGCATTCGGCGCATCGAGCTCCATGCCATAGGCCAGGGCGCGGATGGAGCTGAGGCCCAGCGCATCAAGAATCGGAATGAAATCAAAGGCCACGCCGCCCGCAGCGTCCACGCCGTCATCCGATTGCATCGCGCGGCTGATCGCGTCAAAGAGCGGCTCCGCGAACACGGTCAGATAGATGTGCGTGGATTCGATGAACTCAAGCGACTCGACGAATTCATCACGGTCCTGGGCGGCGTCGATGGCTTCGCCCTCGGCGCGCCGCAACGCGCTGACGAGCTGCTGTTCATCCGTCGTGAAATAGAACATGCCGTCGCGCTGCGCGATGAACAGTGACTCCGCCATCGAAAGGACTTCCTGTTCGAATTCGTCGCGCAGATCGAGAAACTCAATCTCGCGAACGTCGGCGCCTTCGATTTCATCAACGAGCACGTGAATCTCGTCGTTGTCCTCAGCGTCTTCGAGGATCGCGGCAATGACATCGTCAAAGCGATCGGCGTCATCGCCGAAGTCCGCCGTCACCATCACATGCGCAATCAGCGGCGATGCCGCGACTGGATCGAGCCAAATCGCGCCGCCGATGGCGCCCTGCGGCTCGGGGATATCCCGCAATTCAAGGCCGATGTCGGCGAGCGCATCTTCGACGGCTTCCTTCGGGTCGTCGGCCAATTCAGAAATCCACGCCTTGATGGCTGGGTCTTTCAGCAAATCGGCGAAGCCGGTCTCATCAAATGCAGCCCGCAGCGCGGGATAGTCGTCAACCGAGATCATGGCGATGCTGTCGCGCGGCGCCAGCTCGGCGATCGTGTCGGCCTGCGCCACGGCCATCGGCGCCGCCAGCGCGACGCCGGTTGCCAGGACATACGAACGTGCGTGTTGAATCATTGATCGTCTTTCAATTGCGGGGGCGCGCCAAAGGCGTGACGCTCCGGCGCAGACTCATAGGTGTACCCGCTGTTGGGGTTGTTGGTGTCATACGCGTACGCCTCGCGATGCCGCAGGAAATCGCGCACATAGCGGGCGGGAATCGCAAAGCCAAGACCGTCGCCGAAGGGAATGACCATGTTGGTGACGCCGACCACTTCGCCGCGCAGGTTGAAAAGCGGCCCGCCGGAGTTGCCGGGATTGATCTCGGCCGTCGTCTGGATATACGTCATGCCTTCGAATGATCGCTGCGGGTTGGCGACGACGCCCTGTGACAGCGAACGCTCAAGCCCCAGCGGATTGCCGATCGCGAACACCGGCTGGCCGGGGTCCAGGTCGTCGGTCGGTTCGATGTAAACGATGGGAAAGGCCTGATCGTCCGGGTGCGTCATGCGCAGCAGCGCGAGATCGACGTGATTGTTCAACGCAATGATCTCGACGTCTTCGATGACGCGACGCCGGAACTGCAAGTCGCCTTCTTCGTAGACCGTGCAGGTGATGTTGGTCTCGCCCTGAATCACGTGCGCGTTGGTCACCACGTAGCCGTCGGGATGAATGATGAAGCCCGATCCCAGGCCGCTCGGGGTCGAGACCAGCACCACGGCGCTGCCGAATCGATCAGAGAGGTCAGTCGGCGTGCGCTCCGGCAGGTTCGGCGCGATGCGAAAGAGTGTGTCGGCCACTTCAGTCTCGGCGCCGTCCGCGTCATCATCACGCGTGATGGATTCGATACGGTCGCGCGGCACGCGGAGCACGTCATGCCCCAGATCGAGCCACACCGCGTCGCGCGTCTCTTTCATAATGGGAGCCGCGATCTCGCTGCCGTCGGCCAGGCGAATGACATCCGCCTGCAACGCCGCGCAGCACGCGAGAGCCAGCGTGAGTTGGATGCCGCGAACAAACTGGGTGAAACGCATAGGGTGATCCTCCGACGATCGTGGCGGTCCCGATAGAGTAGTCCGGAGCGCGTCGCCGCGCGGCGCGGGAATCAAACGATGTTCTCACGACGAGAGGGAGTCGGTCCGCCATGAAGTACACCCGCGCCACGATCGCATGTTGCACTTGGGTCGCGCTTTCGACCGCCAGCGCTCAGGACCCCGGGCTCGCCCGCTACTTCGGGTTCGACCCGCTCCAGTCCATCGTCGTTGATGACGACGCCGGACCCATGCTGGCGGCGGACATGAACGGCGACGGCCTCATGGACCTTGTCGTGGTCAACAACCGCAAGAGCCGCATTGAGATTCACCTCCAGCGCGAGGAGCCGCTGGATGAATCGGCGCTGCCGGCGCTCAGCGGTCCGAATGAACTGCCGCCATCTCGGTTCTTCGAGCGGGTCAATGTCAGCGTGGCGCATCGCGTGGGCGCCATCGCCGCGGCGGATATGAACGACGACGGGCGGCTCGACCTGCTGTACGTCGGTCGCCCGAGCGAGATCGTCGTGCTGGCCCACATGGACGACAACGAGTTTGAGCGCTTGGCGCGCCGGCGGGAGCGAAATCTCGTGGTGTCGCGCCACGCGCTCCAAATCGCCGATGTCATGGGCGATGCGTCCCCGGAAATCCTCGCTCTCGTCGGTGGCCGCATTCATGTCTATCCGTTTGACGGCGAAACGATCGGGGAGCCGATCGCGTTGGGCTCCGGCGCATCAGATGACCAGTTCGTCGCGGTGATGACGGAGGATTTCGACGGTGACGGGCTGACCGACATCCTGGCCGTTTCGCCCGAGCACAGCCTGCCCGTACGCCTCTGGCTGCAACGAGAATCGGGAAGTACGGGCCAGCAGGCGCAGCGCGAGATTGGCGCCGAGCTTCGATTTGAAATGCCCGCCGTGCGCGACGTCAAACCGGTTCGCTTTCCTGACCGCGACAGCGCTTCGATCGCGGTGATTGAGCGAGCCACGCGGCGAATGGTGCTGTATGACCTGGCCCCGCCGCTGACGTCAGCAGCGTTGGCGACAGAGACTCGACCGGAACGCAGGTCCTGGCCCGGCATGGCGGATCGCCCGCGCGCCTATGCCGTTGCGGACATTGATCGTGACGGGCGGCCTGATCTGGTCGCGACGGATCCCGCCGGCAACCGATTGCTGCTCTATCGACAGCGATCGGGTGAGGGCCTGGCGCATCCGCTTCAGTTCAGCACGTTCAAGAACCCAAGCGACATCACGACCGGGCAATGGGATGACGACCCGTCACTGGAAGTGTTCGTGCTGAGCGAAGATGAACAGACGGTTGGCGTCAGTACGTGGTCATCGGGGTCGCTCTCATTCCCGCAGCCGATCAACCTCGCGACGCCCGGCGCCGAGCCCGTCGCGATTGCGCATATCGAAGATGTGGCCGGTGAGCCGGGGCTCGGCATCGTGGTGCAGGATCGGCGCGACTTTGCCCTGGAGATTCACACGCCCAATGGTGAGGCGGCGACCACCGTGGAGTTGTCCGACATGCGTCGCGCGCCGCAAACGGCGCTGAGCGCGGATATCGACGGCGATGGCGCCTCGGACATGCTCCTGCTGACGCCCGGCGAACCCATGACGCTGGTGCTTTCCGGTGATTCGGGGCGTCCTGCGACCGTGCTTTCCAGTGATGACATGCCGCAGTTTGGTTTGGTTCAGGCGGCGGGCCCGAACAACACCGCGCTGCTGGATGTGACCGGCGACGGCGCGCAGGAGTTGCTCATCGCGGATCAGAATTACGTTCGCGCCTGCGCCTTTGATCGTGAGCGAGGCTGGCGGGTCGAGTGGCAGGTCGCCGCGCCGGACGCGAGCGCCGCGCTAACCAGCATCGCCATTTTTCCGCCCGGGCGCGCCTCGCGATTGCTGGGGGTGGATGGGCCGATCGTCGCTGCTGCGGATCGCGGCGCCATCGCCGGTGAAGTCGCCGATCAGCGCCATCGACGGCTGGGACGTCGCGCCCTCACCGGACTCGAAGAGCCGCGTCTGGAAGACCTTGAATTCGGTCGCAGCGTGCAGCTTGCGGCGATCCGACAGCGTG
>MRWG01000733.1_pt1 | contig 28228 bp, 25 predicted proteins | sample 1013341 | NCBI WGS metagenome assembly MRWG01 (sample SAMN06117577, study PRJNA244670) | biofilm metagenome | biome: Water; feature: Cathode Biofilm; material: Biofilm; isolation source: microbial consortium enriched at the cathode of a solar microbial fuel cell | place: USA: District of Columbia ... | reverse complement strand
TCTGCTTCACTTCTTCCAGGATCGGGACGACGGTCCAGCGCGTATCCGCTTCATCGAGCTGCTTGTAGTAGACGTCCTCGTTCGGCAGGACGTAGCGCTCCATGAAGTCTTCGACGCGGGCGCAGACCTCCTTGGTCTGGTCTGAATATTCGAACTCCATCTGTCCCCTCCAGGCGCTTATGCGTTGCTTCGGCCGGAGCTTAGCGCCATCGCCAAGGCCGGGCCAGCCACCGGGAGTTTCAGCGCGCGAGCCAAAGCAGGTTCAGCCCGCCGAGCGCCGCGCAAACCTCCCCGAACGCAGCGTCGAAGCGCCTGCGATCGAGGCCCGGGTCGGCGGCGGAAATGTCCCGGTAGATATCGTCGATACGCGCCCGGCCATCGATTCGGCGGAGAATCGCCGGCGCCAGTCGCGGCAGCGGACGGGCGATGTCGGCGCCGAGATGGCGCAGCTTGAGCGGCCCGCGCCGCGCCGCTTCCGCAATGGCGGGACCGTTGCCGTCGCGCAGGACCGGGCGGAGCGCCCCGTCGTCCAGCGTCGCCGTCGCGGTTGCGGCGCGCGCCGCGGGCGCCAGATAGGCGACGTGCTTCGTCAGTCCGCCGGAGAGCCGCTCGGCGAGCGCAGCGCGATCCAGCGGCGCAAGCATTGCGGCGGCGGCCTTGAGCGTTGGGTCCTTGAGATATGTGGCCGGGTCGTAGAACACCGGCTCGACGAACGTCACGATCGACAGCCCGGCCGACGCGGCGAGCGCGGCCAGTTCGCCGACCGTGTAGGCCCGGTCGCGCGCATGCATCAAAAGGTCGTAGAAGCCGGCGTCGCCGCCGTCCAGGTGGTCGCGAACGAAGGGATTTCGCTTCAGCCAATTCGACGCCGGCAGGTCCGCAAAGAGGCGGCGGCCAAGCGCAAGCCGTTCCGAGGGCGCATCCGCTTGCGGCGCCAGCATCGCGGCCGCGTCCTGGAAATCGTAGACGCCCCGGCGGCCGAGCGCGCCATAGACCATGATCCCCATGCCGCCATGGTCCGCCAGCACGCCACGCAGCGCCGCAATGCCGGCTTCCGGCGCATCGAGGTGGTGGAGCACGCCGCAGCAATCGACATAGTCGAAGCCGTCGCCGACCAGCGCGCGCGCCTCCAGCAGCGATCCCGAGACGAAGCGGATGTTCGTGAGGCCCCGCGCCCTCACCCGCGCTTCCGCGACCGCCCTGGCCGCGGCGGACATGTCGAGCCAGACGACTTCGCCGTCGAGCCCGGCGTCGGCCATGTGCTGGGCCAGCATGATCGCGCCGTCGCCGGAGCCCCCGCCGGCCGCGAGCGCCCGGAACGGCGACGGCGCGGCCCCCCGGAAGAGATAATGCGCGAGTTCCGGCAGGCGGCTCGGCGAGCCTTCGATCAGGCGCTTCGCCTCGTCGGCCGGATCCCGCGCCGGATAGGGATAGGATTCGTAATGGCGCGCGACGGCCGCGTCTCTGGAATCGGCCATCCGCCCCTCCCCCTTACCTTCGGCGCCGTTTGGGATAAGCTTTCGCGCAAACATCGACAACAGGGCGGGACTCAGAGTGCGATGGCAGGGACGTTCGACTATGTGATCGTGGGCGCGGGCTCGGCCGGCTGCGTGCTGGCGAACCGCCTGACGGAAGATCCCAAGACGACGGTTCTGCTGCTGGAAGCCGGCGGCGTCGACAAAGAGTTCTGGATCGACGTGCCCGTCGGCTTCGCCAAGCTGATGAACGATCCGAAGTTCAATTGGCTGTTCGAGACCGATCCGCACCCCGCCACCGGCGACCGCAAGATTCCGATCCCGCGCGGCAAGGTGCTCGGCGGCTCCTCCTCCATTAACGGCATGCTCTATGTCCGGGGGCAGGCGCGCGACTATGACGGCTGGTCACAGCTCGGCAACCGCGGCTGGTCGTTCCAGAACGTGCTGCCCTACTTCAAGAAATCCGAGGATTTTCACGGCGCCGCGGACGACTACCGCGCCAAGGGCGGGCCGCTGACGGTGACGCCGCCCGTCGAAGTCCATCCGCTCGGCGAAGTCTTTCTCGAGGCCTGCGATCAGGCGGGCTATCCCACACGGCACGACTACAACGGCGCCTCGCAGGAAGGCTTCACCTACAGCCAGTCGACCATCGCCAAGGGGAAGCGCCGCAGCACGACACGGGCGTTTCTAGATCCGGCGCGCGGGCGGCCGAACCTGACGATCGAAACGGAAGCGCTGGCGGAACGCGTGCTGCTGGAAGGCCGCCGCGCCGTCGGCGTCGCCTATACCGTGCGCGGCGAACCGCGGGAGGCGCGGGCCGGGCGGGAAGTCATCCTCGCCGCCGGCGCCGTCCAGTCGCCGCAATTGCTGGAGCTCTCGGGAATCGGCGATCCGGACGTCCTTGGCGCGGCCGGCGTCGAGACCGTGCACGCCCTTAAGGGCGTCGGCGCCAACTACCAGGATCACTACGCCGTGCGCGTCAACTGGCGCGTCAAGGGCATGGGCACGCTCAACGAGCGCAGCCACGGCGCGAAAAAGCTGTGGGAGGGCGTCAAATACCTGACCGCCCATCAGGGGCTGCTCGCCAATCCGGTGGCGCAGGTGCTGGGCTTCGCCAAGACCCGACCCGAGTTCGAGACGCCCGACATGCAATTCTTCATGACGCCGGCGAGCTTCAAGAATGCCGGCGACCGGGTGCTCGACCCGGAGCCGGGCATGACCGTCGGTCCCTGCCAGCTACGCCCGGAAAGCCGGGGAACCATCCACATCCGGTCGGCGGACCCGAAGGCGGCGCCCTCGATCCGGCCGAACCTGCTTTCGGTAAAAAGCGACGGCGACGCCTTCGTCGCCGCGATCAACATGATCCGCGGCATCGCGGCCCAGCCTGCGCTGAAGCCCTATCTCTCGTTCGAGATGAACCCGGGCCCCGATTGCGCCAGCGACGACGAGCTCCTGGATTTCGTCCGCCAGACGGGTCAGACGGTCTATCACCCGGTCGGCACGGCGAAGATGGGACCCGACGGCGACGCGATGGCCGTCGTCGACGATCAGCTTCGCGTCCGCGGCATTGGCGGACTCCGCGTCGTCGACGCCTCGATCATGCCGCTCCTGTGTTCCGGCAACACCAACGCGCCGGTCATCATGATCGCCGAAAAGGCGTCGGACATGATCAAGGCGGCCGCGCTGCAGCCGGCCTGAGGCGTTAGCCCTTCAGGAACGCCTCGACGTCCTCAGGCGTCTCGATATTGCGGGCGGTCATGTCGCGATTGATGCGGCGGACCATGCCGGAGAGCACCTTGCCGCAGCCGATCTCGACGAGTTCGGCGACGCCCGCCTCGCCCATCGCGAGGACGCCTTCGCGCCAGCGGACCGTCGCGGTGACCTGCCTGACGAGCAGGCGCTTGATCTCTTCCGGGTCTGCGACCGGCGCCGCGGTCACGTTCGAGACGAGCGGCAGAGCTGGCGGCGCCATCGTGGTTTTCTCGAAGGCCTCGGCCATCGCGTCCGCCGCCGGCTGAAGCAGCGAGCAGTGAAACGGCGCAGAGACCGGAAGCATGATCGCGCGCTTGGCGCCCCGGGCCTTCGCCGCCTCGACCGCGCGCTCGACGGCCGCCTTCGCGCCGCTGACGACGACCTGGCCCGGCGCGTTGTCGTTCGCGACGTCGCAGACCTCCCCCTGGGCGCCCTCTTCCGCCGCCGCCTGAGCGTCCTCAAGGTCGAGGCCGAGCAGTGCGGCCATGGCGCCTTCGCCGGCCGGCACGGCAGTCTGCATCGCCTGTCCGCGCAGCTTGAGCAGGCGCGCCGTATCCGCCAGCGCCAAGGCGCCGGCGGCGGCAAGCGCGGAATACTCGCCGAGCGAGTGGCCGGCGATCAGCTTCGCCGCATCGCAGAAGACGAGGCCGCCTTCCTTTTCCAGCACGCGGATCACGGCGACGCTGTTCGCCATCAGCGCGGGCTGCGTGTTTTCCGTCAGCGTCAGGTCTTCCATCGGCCCTTCGAACATCAGCGTCGAGAGTTTCTGGGCGAGCGCGTCATCGACCTCTTCAAAGACCTCGCGCGCCGCCGGAAAGGCCTCGGCGAGCGCCTTGCCCATGCCGACCGTCTGGGACCCCTGGCCCGGAAACACAAAAGCGCGCGCCATGGCGTTTTCTCTCCAACGATTCTCTGATTTCTGCGTTGACGGAACAGAAGCGGCCCGGCGTACGGCATGTCAAGCGCACGCCGAGCCTGCTAGCCTCGCCAGAGACCAAGGGAGCACATCGCCATGATCGACGCAGCCGAACCGCCGAAGAACTACATTCGCGTCCACGGGAAGCGCATGGCCTATGTCGAGGCAGGCGATCCCGAAGGCTTCCCGATCGTCTTCCTGCACGGCAATCCGACGTCGTCATACCTCTGGCGAAACGTCTGGCCACATGTCGCCGACCAGGGTCGGATCATCGTTCCAGATCTGATCGGCATGGGCGATTCCGACAAGCTGGAGGAGAGCGGCCCCGACCGCTACACCTTCGCCGAGCATCGCCACTATCTCGACACGCTGCTGGCCGATCTGAACGTCGGCAACGAGGTGACGCTCGTCCTGCACGACTGGGGGTCGGCGCTCGGCTTCGACTGGGCGCGGCGCACGCCGTCGGCGGTTCGCGGCGTCTGCTACATGGAAGCGATCGTCCGGCCCGTGACCTGGGCCGAGTGGCCGGAGGCCGCGCGCAAGGTTTTCCAGGGCTTCCGCTCGGACAAGGGCGAGAACATGGTTCTCGACAACAACGTCTTCGTCGAGCGGGTGCTCCCCGGCTCCATCCTGCGCGACCTGACGCCGGAAGAGATGGCCGTCTACCGCCGCCCCTTCGCCGAGCCCGGCGAAGGCCGCCGGCCGACGCTGACCTGGCCGCGCCAGATTCCGATCGACGGCGAACCCGCGGAGGTCGTGGAGATCGCCCACGCCTATGCCGACTACATGGCGCGGTCCGATATGCCGAAGCTGTTCATCAACGCCAAGCCGGGCGCCATCCTGACCGGCGCACAGCGCGAGTTCTGCCGGAGCTGGCCGAATCAGACGGAGGTCACGGTGAACGGCAGTCACTTCATCCAAGAAGATTCGCCGCACGAGATCGGCAAGGCGCTGGCGGAGTGGATGCGGCATCTGCCATGAGGCCCGCCCTTTTCCTCGCTCTGGCGCTGACGGCCGCGCCGGGCGTGGGCCATGCCGCCATCATGGGAACCGGACCATGTGAGGGTCTGGGCGTGCACGCGGCGTGGCTCGACTGGGGGACCGGGATCGTCTCGGTCGCGGTGTTCAACCATACCGGCGACGGCCGCTGGCCGCCCCGGCCGATCCGGTTTCAGCTCGGCTACAAGCATGACGGAAAGATCGACGCGGGCGGCACGCGCACCCTGGCGCCGCTGCGCCCGGTCAATGTCGAGCTGTTCAACTACAAGACCGAGGTCGGCGACGATTTTTCAGGCTTCCAAGGCGAAGACCTGCTGCAATCGGGCGAAATCGTCTTCGTCGAGTGCGCGACGGGGCGATAGAGCTTATTCGGCCTGCGCGTTCTTCAAACTGAACGCAACCGCGGCGCCGGCGAACGCGGCGAGCGACAGGACGAGCAGCGCCAACTCCTGGCTGACGCTCGCGAGCGCGCCCACGATCGCCCCGACGCCGAGGATCGCGACGCCGATGATGGTGTTGCTGACGGCGACATACTCCGACTTCGCGTCGCCGGAAGCGATATCGACGATCTGGGTTTTCCGGCCGATGCGCACGCCCGCATGACCGATGCCAAGAACGAAGATTGCGACGCCGAACGGGATCACGCCCTGCATCGCATCCGGCGCAAAATGCAGGCCACAGAGCACGGCGACGCCGACCGAACCGCCGATCAGGCCGCCGATCGCCATGGTCGTCCGGCTGGACCGATCGGAGAGACGGCCCCAGAAGGCGGAGCTGAGCGCGCCCGATGCGCCGGTCGCCACCATCAGCCAGCCAAGGTCGCCAAGCGCGCCGCCGCCGGCCCGCTGCGCGAGCGCCACATAGACCGGCGTCGACAGCGCCGTCGCGACCATCAGGGCGCGGGCGAGCAGGAAACGGTGCAGTTCGGGATCGTCCAAGATGATCCGGATCTGGTCGCGCGCCATATCCCTGAGGCTGCGGCCGCCGTCGGTGGCGCCTGGATGCTCCCTGGCCGCCGCAAGCGTCAATGCGCCCAGCGCCCAACTCGCCGCCGCAGCGGCGAGCAACGCATAGAGCAGCCAGTGCGGCCGTGCCGCTTCGGGCGCGAGGCCGAGATAGACGCCGACGCCGGTCGCGACGACGCCGGCGATCGCGCCCGCATAGCCGCCGACCCGGCCGCGCCGCCCCTTGGCGACCGTCTTGCCGAGCATATCCTTCCAGGCGATCGAGGCGACGCCGCGCGCCAGGCTGAAGGCGGTCACCAACGCGATGATCGGCCAACCCGCCGCGGCGCCTTCCAGCCCCGCGATCGCGACCAGGGCCATCCCGAGAACGGCGGCGCCTTCGACGACCGAGGCGACGATCCAGAACCACTTCCTGACCGGAAAACGCCGGATCGCGGCGCCGATGAAGACCTGCGGCAGCAGCGCCAGCGATTCCCGAATCGGCACGATCATCGACGTCAGGAACGCCGGCGCGCCGACGACGCCCATCAGCCAAGGCATCACGACCTTCGGATCCGCCAGCGCGTCGCCGATCTTGCCGCCGATCTGCGCCGTCGTCAGACGAATGAGGTTGCCGGCTTCGTCCCGGCACTGCCGCTCGTCGATGTCCCGGCAAAGGCGTCCGTCGTCGCCCTCGTCGGAGAGATCGAAAAGCGCTTCAGCCAACCTCACCGTCGCCGTCTCCGCCGAATGTCGTCATCGGCGGAGACGGCCGTTAGTCAGACCGCCTTCGCCAGCAACTCAGCAATACGACGGGAGTATAGCGCCGGATCGTCCGGCAGTTCGCCTGCGGCGATGCGCGCGTGGTCGAGGAGCACGTGGGCATAGGCCGCCGCCTCGTCCGACGCCTCGGCGCCCTTCAGCCGGTCGTTCAGGCCCTTGACCAGCGGATGGGCCGCGTTGAGCTCCATGATACGCGCCGCCGTGGGAACGTCCTGGCCATGCGCCTGCAACATCCGCGCAAGGTGTAGGTCCATGTCGCCCTCGTCCGCGACCAGGCAGACGGGACTCTCGGTCAATCGCTTGCTGACGCGCACATCCTTCACGGCTTCGCCGAGCGCCAGCTTGAACTGGACGATCAGCGCGTCGATGTTCGCGTCCGCGTCGTCCGCCTTCGCGCCATCGATCGGAGCGATCGCATCCAAATCGGCGCCGCCCTGGGTGACCGAGCGGATCGGCTTGCCATCAAAGGCGCCGACGGCGGCGGGCCAGAAGTCGTCGACCGGATCGCTCAGCAGCAGCACCTCGACGCCGCGGGCGGCGAAACCTTCGAGCTGCGGGCTGCCCGCGAGGTTCGTTTTGGCGTCGCCGGATATATAGTAGATCGCCTCCTGCCCCTCTTTCATCCGGCCGACATAGTCTTCCAGGCCGACGAGGGCGTCGCCCGACGTCGACTTGAAGCGGCAGAGCTTCAGTAGCTGGTCGCGGTTGGCGTGGTCCTCGTAGACGCCCTCCTTCAGGACCGAGCCGAAGTTCTCCCAGAACTTCGCGTAGCCCTCCGGATCCTCCTTCGCGCCGTCTTCCAGTTCGCGGAGCACGCGCCGGACGACGCCGGACCGGATCTGGCGCAGCACGGCGTTCCGCTGCAGCATTTCGCGGCTGACGTTGAGCGGCAGGTCCTCGGAATCGATCACGCCGACCAGGAAGCGCAGATAGCCCGGCAGCAACTCCTCCGCCTCGTCGGTGATGAAGACGCGCCGAACATAGAGCTTGACGCGGCTCTTGCGCTCCGGATTGAACAGATTGAACGGCTGGGCCGACGGCAGGTAGAGCAGGCCGGCATATTCCAGCGTCCCCTCCGCCTTCCAGTGCAGCGTCCGCCAGGGCCCGTCGCCCATGCCGCCGACATGGGCGTAGAACTCCTTGTGCTGCTCGTCGGTCGCTTCCGACTTCGCGAGCGTCCAGAGCGCGCGGCCGGCGTTGGCCTGCTCGCCCTCGCCGTCCGGGCTCTCCGAGAGACGGACCGCGATTGGGATATGGTCCGAATAAGATTTGATGATCGACTTGAGGCGGTAGGGCTCCAGATACTCGTCCTCGCCTTCCTTGAGGGTCAGGATGACGTCCGTGCCGCGCCCGGCCTTCTCGGCCGTCTCGACCGTGTATGCGCCTTCGCCGTCCGACTTCCAGAGCCAAGCCTGCGCCTCGCCGGCCTTCCGGGTCAGCACTTCGACCGTGTCGGCGACCATGAATGTCGAGTAGAAGCCGATGCCGAACTGCCCGATGACGTGGGCACCCTTCTCGCCGGCGGCCTCTAGCGTCTCCAGGAAGTCCGCGGCGCCGGACTTGGCGATGGAACCCAGGTACCGGACAAGGTCGTCCCGATCCATGCCGATCCCATTGTCGGAGACGATCAGGCGGCGGTTCGGCTTGTCGATGCGCACGTCGATTGCGAACGCGCCGGCGCCTTCCAACAATTCAGGCGCCGAAATCGCGGCGTAGCGCAACCGGTCGCACGCGTCGGACGCGTTCGAAATCAGCTCGCGCAGGAAGATTTCCTTCTCGGAATAGACGGAATGCGCCATCAGGCGCAGCAGGCGGCCGACCTCGGCCTGAAATTCCATGGTTTCGACAGCGTCGCTCATCGGGCGAACCTCTGGATGCAATGACAGTCTCGGGATGCGCTCGCATATTGGCGAGGCAGGCCGACGGTTCAAGCCTCGCCTTTCTCTTTCCGACCAACTACATTACACGCACGACTCGTCCCGTTGCCTGAGGAGTTGGCGGCCCAGATCATGGACCGATCCGATCTCCCCGACCGCGCCGCAGGTTATGCCGGCGCCGGGTTCGAACCGAGGCTGGAGACCGGTCCGCCCATCGGACGTCCCGCGCCGCCCGGCGGACGGATTTTGGCGTTGCTGGGGCCGACCAACACCGGCAAGACCCACTTCGCCATGGAACGCATGCTGGCGCATCCGTCCGGCATGATCGGCTTCCCGCTCCGTTTGCTCGCCCGGGAGAACTACGATCGCGCGGTCGCGCTGAAGGGCGCGGGCGAGGTCGCGTTGATCACGGGCGAGGAGAAGATCGCGCCGCCGAATGCGCGCTACTTCATCTGCACGGTCGAGGCCATGCCCGTCGAGCGCGAGGTAGATTTCCTCGCCGTCGATGAGATCCAGATGGCCGCCGACCCGGAGCGCGGCCGCGTCTTCACCGAACGCCTGTTGAACGCGCGCGGCCGGACGGAAACGGTGTTCCTGGGCGCGGAGACCGCGAAACCCCTCGTCTGCGCGCTGGCGCCCAAGGTCGAAGTGATGACCCGGCCGCGCCTCTCGAAGCTGACCTATACGGGCTACCGCAAGCTCGCGCGCCTGCCGCGCCGCTCGGCGGTCGTCGCCTTCTCGATCAATGAGGTCTATCGCCTGGCGGAGATCGCGCGCCGGCAGCGCGGCGGCGCGGCCGTCGTCATGGGCGCGCTCAGCCCCCGTGCGCGGAACGCGCAGGTCTCGCTCTACCAGGAAGGCGAGGTCGACTATCTGATTGCGACCGACGCGATCGGCATGGGCCTCAACATGGACGTCTCCCACGTCGCCTTCGCCGGCCTCTCCAAATTCGACGGCAACCGGCCGCGTCGCCTGACGGCCGCGGAGATCGGGCAGATCGCCGGCCGCGCCGGGCGGAACATGCAGGACGGCGGCTTCGGGCCGACCGGCGAACTGCTGGAGATGGAAGAGGACGTCATCGAGCGGGTCGAGGACCATCGCTTCCGCACGCTGAAACGCTTCTACTGGCGCAACGAAGACCTCGACTTCCGCTCGCTCGACCACCTGAAGCGCAGCCTGGAGCGCCCGCCGCCCTCTCCGCTGCTGTCGCGCGGCCGCGACGGCGACGATTTCGAGGCGCTGACGACGCTGATGCGCGACGTTGACGTCGGGGCGCGCGCGCAAGGCAAGGCGGCGGTCTCGCTGCTCTGGGACGTCTGCCAAATCCCGGACTTCCGGAAGACCCTGACCGACAGCCACGCGCGCCTGCTCGGCGAAATCTTCCTGCGCCTGCTCGACCACGACCGGCTCGACCCCGATTGGGCCGCGCGACATCTCGACCGCCTCGACCGGCCCGACGGCGACATCGACCTGCTGATGGCGCGCATCGCCGGCGTACGGGTCTGGACCTACATCAGCCACCGTGGCGGCTGGCTGCCCGACGCCGAACACTGGCAGGAACGCGCCCGCGCCATCGAGGACCGCCTGTCGGATGCGCTGCATGATCGGCTGACGCAGCGCTTCGTCGACCGTCGCTCGGCGGCGCTCGTCCGCAAGCTGGCCGACGGGTCGGAACTCCTGGGCGGCGTCGACAAGGACGGCCTCGTGATCGTCGAAGGCGCGCCGGTCGGAAGGCTGGAAGGCTTCCGGCTGCGCATGGACAGCCGCGCCGGCTTCGAGGAGGACCGCCGGGCGCTGAAGAGCGCCGCCTTGCGGATCGTTCAGGGCGCCACGCCCGCCCGTGCGGCGCGTTGTTGCGCGGCGGACGACAGCGCTTTCACGCTCGACGACGCCGGCCGCCTGATCTGGGAAGGCGGCCCGGTGGCGCGTCTGAGGGCCGGCCGTTCGGCGGACCGCCCGGACGTTGAACTGATGTTCGCGGATACGCTTGAAGGCGACGCCCGACGGGACGTCGAGGCCCGCGCCGTACGCTGGCTCGCAGGCTGGCGCGCCCATGTGCTCGGCCCCCTGGCGCGCCTTGCGGAGGTCGAGCTGACGCCGCCCGGCCGTGGCCTCGCATTCCAGCTTTTCGAAGGCCTCGGCTGGCTCGAACGGAGACCGGTCGAAGCGCAGGTGGCCAACCTCGCCAAGGCGGACCGTCAGGCGCTCGCCGCCGCCGGATTTCGAATCGGCCGCCTCGCCATCTGGGCGCCGGCGCTGTTCCGCGGCCGCGCGCAGAAGGCGCGACGCCTGATGGCGCGGCTTGCCGGCGGCGACATCGCCGAGACGTCAAAGCGCCAGATCCTGCTCGCCCGGCCGGAAACGCCGAACGAGACGACGGCGCTCGCCCGCGCCGGGTTCGTCATGCTTGGGCGACATGCGCTCCGCATCGATGTCGCCGAACGGCTTGCCGGGGCGGCGCACAGCCCGAAAGCGCCGGGAACGGCCGACGCGCTGGCGGAACGACACGGCTTGCCGGCCGAAGCCCTGCCCGCTCTTCTGAACGCCCTCGGCTTCCGGCCCGAACGGCAGGACGACGGCCCGGATCGGTTCGTCCGCAAGCGCGCGCGGCCGGGCGGGCGGCGCGCCGCACGGCCGTCACTGCCCCCGGTTCGCGCCGATTCGCCCTTCGCCGTTCTGAAAGATCTCGCGCGTGGCTGACTCGGACGGCCAGCGCATCGACGCCTGGCTCGTTCGCGCCCGCTTCTTCAAGACGCGCGGCCTCGCGGCCGAAGTCGTCGGCAAAGGCCGGGTTCGGATAAACGGCGCCCGCATCGCGAAAGCCAGTCGTCTCGTCCGGCCAGGCGACGTCCTGACCTTTCCGCAAGGCGGCGACATCCGCGTCGTCCGCGTGCTCGACTTCGCTGAGCGCCGGGGTCCCGCACGGGAAGCGCAATTGTTGTATGAAACCGTCGAAGACGCCTGATCCATCCGCTTCCAGGAGCCCGCCTGTCCCATGGCCATCAAGATCGCTGTCCTGCCCGTCACGCCATTGCAGCAGAACTGTTCCATCGTCTGGTGCGAAGCGACGATGAAGGCCGCGATCATCGATCCCGGCGGCGACGCGGATCAGATCGCGCAGGCGGTTGAGCAGTTGGGCGTCAATGTCGAAAAGGTGCTGCTGACGCATGGCCACATCGACCATGCCGCAGCGGCGACCGAGGTCGCCGAGACCTACGGCGTCGAGATCGAAGGCCCCGGCGAAGCCGACCGGCCCTTCCTGGAAAGCCTGCCGGAACAGGGCAAGAAATGGGGCCTGGAAGGCCGGGTCGCCAAACCGGCGCGGTGGTTGAACCAGGACGACAAGGTGACTGTCGGCGAATTGACGTTCGACGTGCGGCACTGCCCCGGCCATACGCCGGGCCACGTGATCTTCCTTTATGCGCCGCAAAAGCTCGCGATCGTCGGCGACGTGATTTTCCAGGGTTCGATCGGCCGCACCGACCTGCCGCTCGGGGACCACGACCAGCTTCTGCAGTCGATCAAGGAGCAAGTCCTGACGCTGGACGACGACTGGGGTTTCCTGCCGGGACACGGCCCCACCAGCAGCATCGGCCAGGAACGCCGCTCGAACCCCTTCCTGCAAGGACTGTGACGGGCGCCACGCCAGCGCTTTCAATCCTCTGAGACCGCTACTGTTTTCGCGGGACCTCCGATAATCTGACGCAGAACCGTCGCCTTGACGTCGTCGCAGGTCGCGAAAGCGCGGGGTGTGGAGGAGACATCCTGTGTCGGAGACAAGCATCCGGCCTGTGGGCGGCCGGCAAGTTGCGTCGCCCCCTGCGGATCACGCCGCGGCTGACGCGCCGTTGGTCTGGACCGGCGGCAGGGCCTTTGCGCCGAAGCGCTTCCGCGTCGAGCTGGCCGATCCCGAGGACGATATTTTCGAGACGGCGGACATGCCGTTTCGCGTCGGCATCGCGCCCGGGCTCCGCCTGTTGCGGACGCCGACGGCCCACTGGGTCCCGACCCCCGCCGGCGGCGCATATTGCCTTGTCGACAGCCCGGACGCCCAGATCACCGTCCGGCTCGAGCCCGATTTCGGCGCCATCGACGTCTACTGTCTGGAGGATCCGATCGCCGCGGTCCGGTTCTGCGAATACGTCGCCGCGGCGTGCGACGCCACAAGATGGCGCGTACGCGACATGACGAGCGACGACGCGCCGCCCGCAGTGGGATCGCCCGCATACGCAATGCTGTTCGGCCGGGTGGCGTCGGAGCGCCACAGCGCCGTGCAGCACATCGTCCTGTCCGACCATCCCGTCTATGGCGAGATTCTGGTGCTCGGCGGCGAGATTCAGATCGGCGCGCGCGACGTCGAGACTTATAGCCGCGAGCTCGTCGATCCAGGCGTGACCGCGTCCGCGCGTACGGCGCTTATTCTTGGCGGCGGCGATTGCGGCGTCCTGCGCGCCGTCCTCCGCCATCCCTTCGAGCGCGCCGTGATGGTGGAGCTCGATCCGGACGTCATCGACTTCTGCAGGACCCACATGCCGGACGCGGCCGGCGACGCGCTTGAGGACGAACGCGCCGAAATTCGCTTCGAGGACGCCTTCGCCTACATTCGCGATTGCGAGGAGCGTTTCGACCTGATCGTCTGGGACCTGCCCGACGCGCCGATCGGCGGGCTCAGTATTCTGGATCGCGTCGCGACCCTGGCGACGCTGTTGACGCCGGACGGCCGTCTCGTCGTTCATGCCGACTGCTGGGACCCGGAGGGTCCGAACGACGACGTGCCGACCGTGGCGGCGCTCCGCCGACACTTCGCCAATGTCGAGATGCGGCGGCGCGCCCTGCCGTCCTTCCAGGACTACCCCTGGCTCTTCCTTTGCGCCTGGGCGCCGCGCCCGACCGCCGCATGAGCGATGTCAGCGTTCCGCTTGACGCCCCCCTCGGCGAGCACCTGCTGGCCGAGTTCGCCGGATGCGACGCCGACTTCCTCAACGATCCGCGGGCCATGGAGGCGCTGCTCGTCAAAGCTGCGGAGGCCGCCGGCGCGACGGTCGTCGCGAAAGTCTTCCACCAGTTCCGCCCCCAAGGCGTCACCGGGGTCGTCGTCGTGGCGGAGTCGCATCTTTCGATCCACACCTGGCCCGAACTCGGCTATGCCTCGGCCGATCTCTACACTTGCGGCGACGCACGGCCGATCCGAGCGTACGAGGTCTTGCGCGAGGGTCTCGCCGCCCGCGACGCCGAGTTGCTGGAGGTGCGCCGCGGACTGACTTCCGGACCGCGCATGCGCGTCCGGGGACATCGTCCGGTCGCGATCGCCTCCGTCGACTGCACTGCCGCCGCGCTGCCGGCGTCGATCGCCGTCGGCACGTCGCCCGGACGCGGGCTTGGCCTCTTCGCGGCGCGCAATTTCGCGGCCGGCGAAGAAATCTATCGGGCGACAGGACGTTTCGTCGGCTGGCACAGCGACGTCGAACTCGTCACCGATGTCGGCGTTTCGACGGTCGCGGCGGACGACGCGGCCTACGAACTCGCCCTGCACGTCATCGCGCAATGGCCCGATGACGTCATAGACGCGATCGTCCGGCATTACGGCGCGCAGCGACGCGACCCCCGGACGATCCGGGCGCTTCTGACCGACGAGCGCACGAGCGGTCTGCTGACAGGGTTCGACGCCGTCGCCAACCACTCGGGCAAGCCGAATGCGTTCATCGACTGGTCGGCGACCGGCGTATCGTTCGATGGCGACGCGCCCCGCCTGTCGCTGGTCGTGCGCGCGAAGACGTCGGTCGCATTGGGCGACGAGCTTTTCAACGACTACGCCGCGAGCGACGACGAATTCCATCCCCCGAAGGACTGGATCGCGTGAGCCTGTATGAGGACGACGACGAAGCGCACGACGACGGCGACGACTATGGCCTCGGCGAAGTGCTTGCAGGCCTATGGGTCTGGGTGCGCCCGCATCGCCTGAGCGCCGCGCTGCTGCTCGCCTGCCTCACGGCCCACCTCGCCAGCACGCTTGCGATTGCGCTGTCGCTCGAACGCATCGTCGATGACGTCGTGCCGAACGGCGACGGCGCGCTCCTGGCCGAGGTCGTCGGCCTGATGCTGGGCGTGATCGTCCTGGCGTTCCTCGTTTCCATTCTGCAGGCGCGCATCGTCGCCCGGCTCAGCGCGCGCGTCCTGGTGGATATCCAGAAGGCGTTGTTCGAACACGTCATGCGCGTGCCGCACGACTACTTCCGGCGCACGGAGCGGGGCGACGTCCTGGCGCGGTTTTCGAGCGATATCGCCGCGATCGCCGCAGCTGTCGGCGAGGCCGGGCCGTTTCTCGCGATGTACGCGCTGATGCTGATTGGCTGCATCGGCGCAATCACGTGGATCGACTGGCGGGCCGGCCTGGCGACCTTGCTGCTGCTCCCGCTCGGCGCCCTTCTCCATAAAGTCGTCGGAACTCCCGCCGCCCGCGCCATCCGCGATTACCGCGCGCGTGAGGGCGAGGTGCTGTCCGTGGCCGAGGAAGCCGTCCGCTCGCACCTGGCGATCCGCGGCTATGGCCTTTACCCGTTCTTTCGCGGCCGATTCCGCGAGCGGGCCGAACGCAAAGCGGCGCGTCACGTCCGCGCTTCTTTCCTCGTGAACCTCGGCGAGATGGTGGTGGAGTACGGCGCGATGCTGCTCGGCGCGCTTGCGCTCGCGGGCGGCGCCTGGCTCGCGATCGCCGGGCACATGAGCGCGGGCGCGCTCGTCGCCATGTTCACACTGCTGCTCTACATGCAGGACGCGGCCTATGAAATCGGGACCACCGCGGCAAAGTTGATCGAAGCGGGCGGCGGTTTGGAGCGCGTTCAGACATTTCTGTCCGAACCGGCGGAGGACGCCGACGATCCCGACCGGGCGGCGCCCCCCCTCGCCCGCGAGATCCGGTTCGAACAGGTCGATTTCGCCTACGCGCCGGACAGGCCGATCTTCGACGGCGTCTCATTCGCGATCCGGCGCGGGGAAACCGTCGCGCTCGTCGGCCGCAGCGGCTCCGGCAAGTCGACGGCGCTGATGCTGTTGTTGCGCTTCCTCGACCCATGCGCCGGCCGCGTCTTGTGGGACGGCGCCGACGTAACGGCCCTGTCGCGCCGCTCGCTCCGGGCGGAAATGGGCGTCGTGTTCCAAGAGCCGCTTTCGGTCCGTGCGACGGTCGCCGAAGCGGTGCGTTTCGGTCGGGCCGACGCCTCGGACGGCGAAGTCGCCGCCGCCCTGCGCGCCGCGGCGCTGGACGACGTCGTCGCCGGCCTGCCCCAGGGCCTCGACACGCTGATCGGCGAAGGCGGCCAGGAGATATCGGGCGGCCAACGCCAGCGACTGGCGCTGGCCCAGGCGCTCGTCCGGCGCCCCTCGCTCCTGTTGCTCGACGAGGCGACGTCGGCGCTCGACCCGGAAACGGAGGCGCAGATCGCCGAGACGCTGGAGGCCCTTCCTGCCGAGCAGACGATGCTGTTCGTCACCCACCGCATGAGCCTGGCGAGCCGGGCCGACCGCATCGTCGTGTTGGCGGACGGTATGGTCGTCGAGAACGGAAGCCATGCCGAACTCATGCAGGCGGACGGCCGGTATGCCCGCATGTACGAACGGCAGGCCGGATTCGAGGTGGCTCCGAACGGCGACGTCGCCATTTCGACGGACTGCCTGCGTCTCATCCCCATCCTGAGCGAACTTTCCGAGGACCACCTGGCGACGCTCGCCGACGCGTTCGTCACCGCACGCTACGAGGCCGGCGCCGTCATCGTTCGAGAAGGCGACCGGGCGGACGCCTTCTACGTCATCTATCGTGGCCGGCTGGAAGCGCGGGTGCGGGACGACGTCGTGGCGGTGCTTGAGGATGGCGATCACTTCGGCGAGGTGGCCCTCGTTCTCAATCTCCCCCGGACCGCCAGCGTCATCGCCCGATCGCCGACAATTTGCCTCCGCCTGCCGTGTGAGGCATTTGCGAGCTTGCTCGGATCGAGTGCGGCGCTGGAGCAGAAGCTCGTCATGGCCGCCCGCCATCGCCTTGAGGCGGTGCAGGCGTTCACATCCACGCGGACGCCCGACGCCCACGACGACGAGCCCGCGGTCACTTGAGGGCACGCGCGGCTGTTCTCGGGCGGCCGGCCGACTATTCGTTGAAATAGAAGTCCTGCTGGTCCGCGATCACCATCAGGACCGGCAGCGGGTCCGCGTCGGCCGTGGCGCCGCCGCCGTCGTCGGTCGCCAGGCGCTGATCCGTCTCTGCGTCCGTCGTCGGGTAGCCAAGGTCGATCCAGATGCCGTCCGACACGCCATCGGCAACGTCCGCCTCGGCCGCCACGCCCGTAAAGTCGAACGCGTCCGACTGGCTGCCGCCGGCGTCCAGCGTGATGTCCTTGCCCGTGATCGTGATCGCGCCGTCCTTCTTTGTCGCAGCGTCCTGTTGCGTCGTCATGATGCCGGCTCCTCTCTCTGGGCCTCCTCGCATGGAGGTGCGGCCGGCGGCCGGAATCGCCAGTGTAGGCCTCCACGTTTTCGGTTGTCGGAGACGCTCTCGCCTCGGATCGCCCTGCTGCCCTAATCTCTCCGGAAGGGACAACCGGCAATGGGGGGATTTCCGATGAAGGCCGCAGTTCTCTACGAGGCGCACACGCCGCTTCAGATCGAGGAGATCTCTGTCCGGAAGCCTCAGGCGCACGAAGTCCTGATCCGAACGGCCTTCTCCGGGCTATGCCATTCGGACCTGCACTTCATGGAAGGCCTCTACCCGCACCCGATGCCGGTCGTGCTGGGCCACGAAGCGGCGGGCGTCGTCGAGCAGGTCGGTTCGGAAGTCACATATGTGAAGCCGGGCGACCATGTGGTCACCTGCCTCTCGGTCTTCTGCGGCGTCTGCGACAACTGCACGACCGGCCGGCCCGCAATCTGCACGAATACCGACGTCAAGCTGCCGCCCGGCAAGGCGGAGCGGCTCGAGTGGCCGAAGCAGGAGCGCCTGCATACCTTCGCCAACCTCTCCGCGTTCGCGGAGCAGATGCTGGTGCACGAGAACGCCATCGTGAAGGTCCGGAACGACATGCCGCTCGACCGGGCCGCGCTGGTCGGCTGCGGCGTCGTTACGGGCTTCGGCGCGGCGATGAACACGGCCAAGGTCGCGGTCGGCGAGACGGTCGCGGTGATCGGCTGCGGCGGCGTCGGCATGGCCGCCGTCAACGGGGCTTACGTCGCGGGCGCCGCGCGGATCATCGCGGTCGACACCAACCCGGCGAAGCTGCAGCTCGCGACCAAGCTCGGCGCGACCGACATCGTCAACCCGAACGACGGCGATCCGGTCGAGCAGGTGCTGGAGATGACCAAGGGCGGCGTGCACCACGCCATCGAGTGTCTCGGCATGAAGATCACCGCCGAGCAGGCTTTCCGCATGCTCGCCTTCGGCGGCACGGCGACCATCGTCGGCATGGTGCCGTTCGGCGAAAAGATCGAACTGCATGGGGCCGACTTTCTGCGCGAACGGCGCATCCAGGGCTCGTCGATGGGCTCGAACCGCTTTCGGGTCGACATGCCACGGATGATCGAACTCTACATGCAGGGCCGCTTGCACCTCGACGATTGGATTTCCAACAAGATCAAGATCGAGCAGATCAACGAGGGCTATGAGGACATGAAGGCCGACAAGGGCCTGCGCACGGTCATCGACTTCGGCGTCGTCTGATGCGCCGTAGCCCGCAAGGCGCGCGCCGCATGCCGTCCCCAACGCCCGCCGCCGTGCTGAACTGGTTGCGGCTCGCCTATGCCGGCGACGTCTGCGGCGGCATGAGCGGGCCGCGGCCGGCGGAGGCGACGCAGGCGCTTCAAGAGCATCCGAAGCTTGCCGATGACGCCTTCGTAGCCTGTGCGACGGGCGACCTTGCAGCCTTGCGGACGGCCGCTGCTGGCGACCCAGACTGGCCGAACCGACCCGGCGGGCCGTTGAACTTGCCGCCGCTTATCGCGGTCACGCATTCCAGCCTCGTCCGCCTGCCTGCCTTTCGGGAGCGCCTGCATGCGGCCACGCGCGAGCTCCTCCAGGCGGGCGCCGATCCGAACCAGGCGATCGGCAGCCGATGGCCGCCCGCCTCTGTCGACAATCCGTCGGACGTCCATCGTCTGTCCGCCCTCTATGGCGCGGCGGGCCAGGCCCACGACCCAGAGCTGACGCGCCTGCTGCTCGACGCCGGCGCGGACCCGAACGACGGCGAGTCGCTCTATCATTCGGTCGATAGCGTCGCATGCACGCGCCTGCTCCTGGAAGGCGGCGCCCGCGTGACCGGATCCAACGCGCTCTATCGCGCGCTCGACTTCGACAATCTGGAAGCGCTCCGCATACTGCTGGAGAACGGCGGCGACCCGAATGAGCCCTGGCCAGGCGAGGCGCCGCACGAATGTGGCCATCCGCTCCTCTGGGCGATACGCCGCCGCCGGTCGCCGGCGAATGTGCGAGCGCTGCTCGTCGCGGGCGCGGATCCCGCCGTGAAGACCGCCAGCGGCGCGAGCGCTCATGCCCTCGCCATGCGCTACGGCCTGCCGGAGGTCGCAGCATTGCTGGACGCGGGCGAACCACTTTCGGAGAGCGAGCGCTTTGTCGCTGCCTGCGCCGCCGGCGACGAAGCCGCGGCACGGCGCCTGCTGCCGTCCGAAACTCCTCTCGAAAGTTTCCTCTCGGAATTGCAGCTTGCCATGCTGCCCGAGCTTGCCGCGCTCGGTCAGGGCGACGCCGTCCGCCTCATGGTCCGGCTCGGCTGGCCGATCGCCGTCCGGGGCGGCGACTGGGACGCGTCGGCGCTGAACCACGCCGTGTTTCGGGGCGACGCCGGCCTCACACGGTTTCTGCTGGCGCACGGCGCCGACTGGCGGGAGGAGCATGGCTTCGGCGACAACGCCCGCGGCACGCTGTCGTGGGCGTCGCTGAACGAGTCCGAACCCGGCGGCGACTGGGCGGGTTGCGCTTTGGCGCTGGTCGCCCACGGCATGCCGCATGCCCAACCCGCGCCCGACCAGCCAGGCCGCGTCCTGATCGACGGCCAGCCGGCCGCGTTCTCAGCCGCCGTAATCGAGGTCCTGCTGCGGCCCTCCGCGTCAGACTGATCGGAAGCCGCCGTCGGCCATGACGATGCCGCCCGTGACATAGGCCGACAGCTTCGAAGCCAGGAAGATCGCGGGGCCGACGATGTCGTCCGGCTTGCCGGTGCGGCCAAGCGGCGTGTGCCGCAGCACCTGCTGCACGACCTCCGGATTGGATTCCCGCGTCGCCTTGTTGAGCGGCGTTTCGATCATGCCGGGGCCGATCGCGTTCACGCGCACGCCCTCCGGCCCCAACTCCGCCGCGAGCGCCCGCGTGAAGCCCAGGACGCCGTGCTTAGAGGTCGTGTAGGCGGCCGAGTTCGGCCAACGCACATGCACGAAGGACTGGATCGAGCCGATATTCACAACCCGCCCCTTCGTCGCCCGCAGCTGGTCGAGGAAGGCGTGTGTCACATTGAAGACGCCCAGCACGGTGATCTCGATGATGTCGTCCCAGTCCTGACGGACGACATCCTTGTCGCCAGTGATCGCGGTCCGCCGGTTGATGCCGGCATTGTTCACAAGGATCGAGACCTGCCCGATTTCACGCGCGATCCGTTCGGCCGCGGCGACGCAGCCGTCCCGATCCGTGACGTTCAACTGGATCGCGAGCGCCGTTCCGCCGGCATCCGTGATGAACTTCGCCGTCTCCTGTCCTGCCGCCGCATTGGCGTCGAGCACGACGACCGTCGCCCCCTGTTCCGCATAACCAATCGCAATCGCCTGGCCGATGCCCGAGCCCGCGCCCGTCACGGCGGCGATGTCGCCCTCCAGCAAACCGTTCATTCGTTTCCTCCCAGATTGGCGGCGCGCATGCGCGCGTCCGTTCAGATCACGCCCTTGTCGCGGAGCGCGGCAAGATCCGCATCGGTCAGACCGAGCAGCCCCTTGAAGACGTCCTCGTTGGCGGAAGCCAGCGCCGGCCCGAGGCTCGCGACGCGTCCCGGCGTCCGCGACAGGCGCGGAGTCGCGGCCGGCACCGTGACGGGGCCGGTCTCCGGATCGTCGATCGTGACGAGGTTCTCGCGCGCGGCGAAATGCGGGTCGGCGAAGATTTCATCGATGGCGTTCACGGCCCCGATCGGCACTTCGGCCGCGACGCAGGCGCTGATGACGGCTTCCCGATCCATGCCGCCTGTCCAGGCGGACACAAGGGCGTCGACGGTCTCCCGCTCCTTCAACCGGGCCGCGACGCCGCCATAGGCGTCTGCGGCCGCGAGCTCCGGCCGTCCCATGGCTCGCGCCAGGCGCTCAAACATCTTGTCGGACGTGCAGGCGATGGCGACCCAGCGCCCGTCGCCGCATTCGAAGTGGCCATGCGGGCAGGCATTTGCCGTGCCGATGCCCTCGCGCCCTCGCACATAGCCTGTCGCGGCATAGGCCGGCGCCAGTTCGTCGAGAACGCGGAAGACCGAATCGTAGAGCGCCAGATCGACGACCTGCCCCAGGCCCGACCGGTCCCGTTCCCGGAGCGCCATCAGCACGCCGATCGCGCCGTACATGCCCGTCATGTAGTCGCCGAGCGAGGTCGAGCCGGGCGTCACCGGCGGCCCGCCCGGCATGCCCGCCAGATGCGTCAGGCCGCCGAAGGCGTGCGCGATCCGGGCGAACCCCGGCCGGTCGCGATAGGGTCCCGTCTGCCCATAGCCCGAAACGCGCAGCAGGATGAGGCCCGGGTTGATCGCCGAGAGAACGTCATAGCCAAGGCCCCATTTCTCCAATGTGCCCGGCCGAAAGTTCTCCGTGACCACGTCGGCTTCCGCGACGAGCTTCTTGAAGATTTCCGCCCCTTCGGGCGCGCGCAGGTTCAGCGTGACGGACCGCTTGTTGCGCGCCTCGGTCAGCCAGGCGAGCGTGGAATCGTCGCGCTTCGACTTGGTGCCGTAGCGCCGCCAGGGATCGCCCGCGCCCGGCTGCTCGATCTTGATGACGTCGGCGCCGAACTCCGAGAGGATCGCGGCCGCCATCGGCGCAGCGATGAAGGTCGCGATGTCGAGCACGCGGACGCCCGCCATCGGGAGGGAAGATTCGGCGGCCATTGAACGGAACGCTCCGGATTTGTGATTCTCGCCCGGCAGCATACCGAAGCCCTGACGGCAAACGAAAGCGCCCGGCGGCTAGACCGCGTCGTCCGTCTGCCGCGCGCGCCTCCTGCGCAGCAGGGCGTTCTTCCGGGCCGCGCGCACCGCGCCGCGCGTCTCGGAGGCGCCCATCATCACGAGCGCGATCACGAACGGCAGCAGGAAGTAGAGCGCCCGGTAGGCCAGCACCGCCGCCAGGATCGCCTCCCTGGGCGCGGTTTCAGGCAACAATAGAAGCAGCGCAGCCTCGAATACGCCGATGCCGCCGGGCGCCTGGCTCATCATGCCCGCGACATAGCCGATCACGTAGATGCCGACGAAGTGCCAATAGGTGACGCCGACGTCGTGCGGCAGCAGGAAGTAGAGCGCCGCCGACGCGAACCCCCACTCCAGGCAGGCCGTCGCCACCTGGGTCAGGCCGATGCGGATCGAAGGCGGCCGGAACCGGCGATCCTTCAGCACGATCGACGGCCGGCCGGCGAGGCTCCAGATCAGGTAGGCGCTGCCGACCAGCGTCGCGAGGACGCCGATCACGTGTGCGCCCCATACCGGCAGACCGATGGCGATCGAAAGTTCGTCCGCATTGACGAAGATGATCATGCCGGCGACGGCGATGATGCCGAGCACATAGGCCATGCCGCCGAAGATGATGACGGTCGCGATGTCGTACGTGGACACGCCCCATCTGGAATAGAACCGGTAGCGCACCGACCCGCCGGAAACCGCGCCGACGCCGATATTGTGGCTGAACGCATAGGCGATGAAGGAGACGTACATGATGCGCGCGAAGCGCATCGGCCGCCGAATGTAGGCGAACGCCGTCGAATCGTAGACCGTCAGCACGAGATAGGCGCCGGCGGTGCAGAGCAGCGAGACGCCGATGTCCGCCAAGGCGGTCGCCTGGAGACGCGCCCAGATATGGGCCAGTTCAAGATCGCCCAGCTTTTCCCGGAGCACCCACCCCGCGGCCGCAAGAACGCCGAGCGCGACAACGCCCGTAATGTATTGCGTCGGCTTTCGCCTCATTCCGCTCCGCCCGTGACGCCCCGAAGACATTCCGTCACGTCCGTCTTACCCAAGTCCGCCCCCTTTTGGTATCCGCAGTTCAGGTCTCGAGGCCTAATCCATGCGCGTTAAACCAGTGGTAAAGTCGATCGGGCAACATACCCGCATGATGCAGACCCAGACCTCGCAGAAATCAGGCGCTTCGCCCGACGCGCCGCGCAAGATGCTCGCGGGCTGCGTCGTCCTTCTCGGCGAGCCCGAAGAGGCGAATGTCGGCGTCATCCGGGCGCACCTCCGCGGACAAGGCGTCGCGGAGGTCCGCTGGCGCCGCTCGGTCGATGGCGTCGCGAAGGCGATCGAAGACGGCGGCGTGGACCTCGCGCTGGTCGATCTGTCTCTCCCCGGCGGCGATCCCCTCGACCTGATCCGCCGTCTCCGCCACGGCGTTCTCGCGGCCGACCCGTTCCTGCCGCTTATCGTCACCACGCGGACGCCCGACGACAAAGTTATTCTCGCCGCGCTCGACGTCGGGGCGGACGACGTGCTGCTGAAGCCGGTCGGCGCGAACGACCTCGCCAAGCGCATTCGCCGGATCGGCGCGTCCCGCAAGCCGTTCGTCGCCGCCGCCGACTATGTCGGTCCAATCCGCGCCGGAATGGAAGACCTGTACGGGCCTGAGGATTTGATCGATCCGCCGAACCCGCTCGGCGGCCCGCAATCCCGATACTCGCCCGACGCCGTCCAAAAGCTGGAAGACGCGCGCCGCCGGATGGCTTCAGCCAGACTGGCCGCATGCGCGCGGGAAGCCGGCGAGTCCATCCAGGCGCGCCTGTTGACCGCACAAACCTGGCAAGACGACGGCTCCCTGACTGCGATCGCAACGAAACTCGCCGCAATCTCGACGTCTTCGCCATTCGCAAGCCTGGCGCCGATCGTGGCGCGGCTGGCGGCCCTGGTCGAGTTCTCGCGGCAGGATTCGCAAGACGCCCGCCGCGCCGGAAAACTCGCCGTGGAAATCGCTGAAATGCTCGTCCTTGCCGTGACCGCGCATAGCGACCGGGTGCTCGACTTGCCGATGGAGATCGTCGAACGGGTCGACGCTCGCTTTCCCGAACTGGGCTTTATTACGCCTCGTCCCCGGTAATCCAGGCGATGCGCAGGACATTCGTGGCGCCCGGCGTTCCGAACGGCACGCCGGCCGTGACCACGACGCGGTCGCCCAGCTTCGCAAGTTCGCGCTGATAGGCGATCGCGCAGGCCTTCCGCACCATCTCCGAGAAGTCGGAAACATCCTCGGTATGCTCGGGCCGCACGCCCCAGGCGAGCGCCAGCCGGCGCGCCGTGGAGAGGTTCGAGGTGAGGCCCAGGATCGGCGCCTTCGGCCGTTCGCGGCTCGCCCTCAGCGTCGTCGAGCCGGACGTGGTGTAGGTCACGATGGCGGCCGCGGATATCGTCTCCGCCACCTGCCTGGCGGCGCGCGAAATGGCGTCCGCCGCCGTCGGTTCAGGCTCGTGCCGCGAAGCGTCCAGGGCGTCGCGATATCCCGGATCGCCCTCCATCCGCACCGCGATCCGGTTCATCATGGCGACCGCTTCCACCGGGTACGTGCCCGACGCCGATTCGGCCGACAGCATGATCGCGTCCGCGCCGTCATAGACGGCGGTGGCGACGTCGGAGGCTTCCGCCCGCGTCGGCGCCGGGGACGACACCATGCTCTCCAGCATCTGCGTTGCGACGATCACCGGCTTGCCGGCGTGTCGGCAAGCGCGCACGAGGCGCTTTTGGGCGAGCGGCACGTCTTCCGGCGGCGTTTCAACGCCAAGATCGCCGCGGGCCACCATGACGGCGTCCGACAGTTCGACGAGCGCCTCCATCTGGGAAAGCGCCGCAGGCTTCTCGAACTTCGTCAAAAGGCCGGCGCGCCCGGCGATCAGCTTGCGCGCCTCCGCCAGGTCGTCGGGGCGCTGCACGAAGGAGAGCGCGATCCAGTCCGCGCCGATCTTCAGCGCGAATTCCAGGTCCCGCCGATCCTTCTTCGTCAACGGCGAGAGCGGCAGCACGACGCCCGGCACGTTGACGCCCTTGCGGTCGGAAAGAACGCCGCCGGCGACGACGTCCGTTTCCGCGTAGCCGTCGCCCGCCTTGGTGACCTTGAGGCGGATGCGCCCGTCGTCGAGCAGCAGGTCGGCGCCCTCCTCCAGGGCTGCGAAGATTTCCTTGTGCGGCAGCGGCGCGCGGTTTTCGTCCCCGTCCGCAGGGTCGAGATCGAGCCGGAACGACGCGCCCGTCACGAGCGTCGCCTTGCCGTCCTTGAACTTGCCGACGCGCAGCTTCGGCCCCTGCATGTCGGCCATGACGCCGATCGGCCGACGCGCCTCCTCCTCGATCTGGCGGACGATCTCCATCCGCGCGGCGTGGTCGGCGTGCTCGCCATGGCTGAAGTTGAACCGAAAGACGTCGGCGCCCGCTTCGAACACCGCCCGGATCATTTCATAGGTCGATGTCGCCGGCCCCAGGGTGGCGACCACCTTGGTGTTGCGGCGGCGGCGAATCATCGGTCGCCTCATGGAAGTCCCCCTCGACCTTCGGCAGGCAGGATCAGGATCGCACGGAAATCATTGACGTTCGTTCGCGTCGGTTCCGTGACGACCAGACAGCCAAGCGGCTGGAATACGCCGTGCGAATCGTTGTCTGCAAGCCGTGACTTCACATCGATGCCGCATTCTGCCGCGCGCGTGAGCACATCCGGTCCGATCATCGCGCCCGCATTGCGTTCCCGTCCGTCGATGCCGTCGGTGTCGGCCGCGAGCGCATAGACGTCGGCGAGACCGTCGAGATCGATCGCAAGCGCCAGCAGGAATTCGCCGTTGCGGCCGCCGCGTCCTTCGCCCTTGACTGTCACGGTCGTCTCGCCGCCGGAAAGCAGCACGATCGGCGGCTGAAACGGCGTCTGCCTTTCGGCGACGTTACGGGCGATCGCGCCGAGGACTTTGGCGACGTCCCGCGCCTCGCCTTCGATCCGATCGGAAAGAATGACAGCCGCCACGCCCGCCGCCCGGCTGGCGTCCGCCGCGGCTTCAAGCGCCTGATAGGGCGTGGCGACCATACGGAATTCGCTGTTGGCGAAGGCCGCGTCGCCGGGCTTCGGCGTTTCAGCCGCAGGATCCTCCAGCCGTCGCATGACGGACGCCGGCGCGGTTATGCCGAAGTCGGCGATCACCCGGCGCGCATCTGCGAGCGTCGAGGCGTCGGGCACCGTCGGTCCGGACCCGATCACATCGACGTCGTCGCCCGGCACGTCGGAAATCGCGAGCGTCAGCACGCGGGCGGGCTGCGCGGCGGCGGCGAGACGTCCGCCCTTGATGATGGAGAGGTGCTTCCGGACGGCGTTCATCTGGTGGATCGTCGCGCCGGACTTCAGCAGCGAGGAGGTGACGGCGCGCTTCTCCCCCAGACTGACGCCGGGCGCGGGCGCCGCCAGCAGGGCAGACGCGCCGCCCGAAATCAGAAAGACGACCGTATCGTCGGCGCCGGCTGCTTCCGCCATCTTGAGCATCCGCGCGGCCGCCTTGGCGCCGGCGTCGTCGGGTTCCGGGTGCGCAGCCTCGACGACCTCAATCCGTTCTGTCGGACAGCCGTGACCGTAGGGCGTGACCACGAACCCTTCCATCGGGCGGCTCCAGGCCGCTTCCAGCGCCGCGGCCATCGCGGCGGCGCCCTTCCCCGCGCCCAGGACGATCAGTCGACCCGACACGGGCGCTTCCGGCAAAGCGGCAGCGAGCGCGCCCTTCGGGTGGGCGCGCGCGACGGCTGCATCAAACAGCGTTCGCAAGAAGTTGTAAGGGTCCGGCTGCATGATCGCCGGACCCTATGTCGGCGGTTTGTCCGCTACAAGCTCAGTGAACGGGCGCGACGTCCATATCGTGGGAAATCACGGCCGCGATCGCGGCGGCTTCGCCGGGGGCGAAGCCGATCGGCACGCCATTCGCGGCGTGGATCGAATACCCCGCCACCCCGTCCACTTCGGCCGGACGCAGGTAGGCGACCTCGGACAGGCCAAGCACTTCGAGGTCGATGTTCAGCGCGCTTTCCACGATCGGCGCGCGCGCATTCTTGAAATCAGTCATGACGACGGCTCCCTATTCACCGTTAATCTGGATTGTGCGCACCCGGGCCTCCGGCTTCGGGCGCACGAGGTCGATGTGCAACAGGCCGTTTTCCAGGCCGGCGTGCGCCACCTCAATGCCGTCCGCTAGCACGAACTTGCGCTGAAACTGCCGGCCGGCAATGCCGCGGTGCAGATAGATCCGACCTTCCGGCTCTTCCGGCTGGCGCCCGCGCACGAGGAGCTGACTGTCCTCGACCTGAACATCCAGGTCTTCGCGGCGGAAACCCGCGACCGCGAGCGTGATGCGTAGCCCGTAGTCGCCGATCTGCTCGATGTTGTAGGGGGGATAACCGTCTGCCGAGGCCTTGGCGACGCTGTCGACAAGACGCTCCAGGTGATCGAAGCCCAGCATGTGCGGGCTGTTGAACGCGGAAAGCCGCGCCATCGCGAACCTCCTTAGCAAGCGAACGCGTACATTTTCTTTCGCGACCCCGGCTTGCGGCGGCCCGCGACGACTGGCCTCAAGGCCCAGCTATCCGCAAATGGTGAATGCGCCTCGCTTTTTCAAGCTGCGGCAGGCATCCTTGCGCCCACAAGGACGCAGGCCGGAGAGCTGAATTGGCCGAAGACAACGACATCGCCGCGCTGCTCGACGAAGAGGCCGTAATCGCCGGAATCGGCCGGTGGGCGACGATCGAAACGCCGAGCCGCGACGCGGCCGCCGTGAACCGATTGATGGACCTGATCGCGGATGAAGCGCGCGCAGACGGGCTGTCGGTATCGCGCACGCCGGGCCGGGACGGCTTCGGCGACCATCTCAAGCTGGAGACCGATCCGCAGGCGAACGGCCCTCGTCTTCTCGTGCTGACGCATGTGGACACCGTCCATCCGGTCGGCACGTTGGCCGAACTGCCCTTCCGCCGCGACGGCGACTAACTCTACGGGCCGGGCGTCTACGACATGAAGGGCGGCGCCTATCTGACGCTTGAAGCGCTGCGCCTGCTGAAACGAGCCGGGCGGACGCCGAAACTGCCCGTCACGATACTCGTCATGGCGGACGAGGAGGCTGGCACGCCGACCGGGCGCACGTTGATTGAGGCGGAGGCGCCGCGCGCCGCGGCCGCGCTTGTCGTCGAAGGCGCGCGCGACGGCGGCCGCATCGTCACCGAACGCAAGGGCGCCGCGCGTTACCGGCTC
>MRWG01000731.1_pt1 | contig 28262 bp, 33 predicted proteins | sample 1013341 | NCBI WGS metagenome assembly MRWG01 (sample SAMN06117577, study PRJNA244670) | biofilm metagenome | biome: Water; feature: Cathode Biofilm; material: Biofilm; isolation source: microbial consortium enriched at the cathode of a solar microbial fuel cell | place: USA: District of Columbia ... | reverse complement strand
GCACAGCGATCACAGGGGCCGGGGCATTGGAAGGGCCCTGGTCTCGGGCCTGCTGGAGTTGGGGCAGGAACGGGGATTGGACGAGGTACTGCTCTTTACCGGGCATACCCGCTTAACGGCTGTGGCCCTTTACGAAAGCATGGGCTTTGTAAAAAAAGACAGCCACCTCTATACCTTGAAACTTCCCAAAAACACCCGTGATGAAATTTGAACTGTCTGAGGCCTTGCCGGTCCTTGAAAGCACCCCCAAGGTTTTGACAACCTGGCTGGAGGGCCTGCCGGAGGAATGGGTTTCCCGCAACGAGGGTGGCGACAGCTGGAGCCCGTATGATATCGTAGGGCATTTGATCCATGGCGAACTTACCGACTGGATCCCGAGGATGCAGCTCATATTGTCGGATACTGCAGACAAGACCTTCCGCCCTTTTGACCGTTTCGCGCAATTTCGCGAAAGCCGGGGGAAGCCCCTCGGGGAGTTGTTGCAAACTTTCCGGGACTTGCGGGTGCAAAACCTCGAGGTCCTCCGCGCTGCCAGGCTGGGGGGCGCGGAACTGGAGCGGGAGGGGCGTCACCCGGAATTGGGGCCTGCCAGCTTACGACAGCTGCTGTCGGCCTGGGTGGTCCATGACCTGAACCACCTCCACCAGGTCGCGCGTTGCATGGCCTGGCAATACAAGGGGGAGGTAGGTCCCTGGCGGGCCTACCTGGGGGTATTGAAGCCATAGCTTCCAGGAAAAGGAGCCTGGGGTTGCTACTGCGCATGAATTGACGGGGGGAGTCCCCCCCCCGCCCCGCGGTCAAGTTCGTCTTCCCCGCTGAAAAAACCTCGCAGTTTCGGGAATTGCCGACAGCCCATTGCTTTGATACCAGCCCCCACTATGGCCTTGAACGCATCGCGTTTACCAGGACCCCAACAGATAGGGGCCAGCACGGGACGGGCTTCCGGCCCACCCTTATGGATAGCCCCAATTGCTTCTATCACGGCAGCTTTCAGGGGGGGGGTAATTATTGGATAAACCGGATCCCGTAGCGCCCACAGATTTCGGCCACCCTGGTTAAATCCGGCGGCCCGGGGGGCAAGGACCCCAGTTCCTCAAACATATGTTCAATGCCCGATGGGAAAACGCTGAGGATAACCTTTGCTTTCTTATCGCCCACGATCTTCCAGCTATGCGGCACCCCACGGGGCCCAAAGGCAAGGTCGCCCGCCTTCAAAATAGTGGTTTCGCCCCCCACAGTGAGCTCCATCTCCCCTTCCAGCACTTTGAATACTTCATCCTCGTTGTCGTGCACGTGGGGTGGGATCATGACCCCCGGGTCATTCTCCTCTTCGATCAGGGTAAACAGCCCATTGGTATCGGCCCCGGTGAGTTTTACCAGCTGTATGTCCCCTATGACATTGAGGGTCTTCCCCTCACCCGCCCGGACGATTCTGGGTTTGAGGTTGTTCAAAACATTTTTGGCCGTTCCGGCCATAGCCCTGGGGATGGCCATAAAAGCCGTGCCCGCCAGGGCGCCTGCTTTAAGGAAATCGGATCGTTTCATACTAGGTTTTTTTTGAGGTTCAACTTCTATTATTCGAAGGTATGCCACCCCCACTCCTGCCCTTGCCGGACCTGTCGCATTGCTTAACACTCCTGTTTCATCCAGGCGGCAGAGGGACAATATTGGTAAAGGAGGGTACAAATCTGGCATCCATCCCCGATGCGGGGCCCTACATTCCGGATGCCATTCACCTCCCTCAGGGGACGGCAGCCCAACATTCACCTTAAATTATTTAGACATGAGAACTTTAATGACGATTATCAGTACGACAACACTGCTCCTTTCCGGTACCGGCTGTACCACAGGGGACGACGGCAAGCCCAACCCGGCTCCCGAAGCAATCCCAACCCGCTATACGGGGCCGGAGGTCGCTGTGGGCGATGGCCTTGCCTGGACGCTGGTAGAAACCGATGAATCCCTGAACCCGGTAGCCATTGGGATACAATTCGAGGAAAGCGCCCTGGTGAACCTGCCTGCCGGGAGCCCGCATGCCGATGAATTTGTACTGCAACTGCCGGAAGATTTGCCCGTAGCGCCCTATGACCACATTACGCTCGACTGGAACGAGCACGGGCATGAACCCATGCAGGTATACGATCTGCCGCATTTTGATATCCATTTGTACTTTATGTCGATGAGCCAGCGCAATGCCATCGCGCCCACGGACAGCCTGGAATTCAACAAGCCCCTGCCGGAAGACCACCTACCTCCCATGTATCTGGAAACACCGGGGGGCGTACCTCGTATGGGAGCCCATATCATAGACCTGCTATCGCCCGAAATTGCGGGTACCGGGACTTTCACCCATACGTTTATCTATGGCAAGTACGATGGGCAACTCAACTTCCTGGAGCCCATGGTCACCAAGGCATTCCTGGAGTCCAAAACCCAGGTTGACCAGGCAATAAGGCATCCATCAAGCTGGCAGGAAAGTGGCTATTACCCATCGGGCTATACCATTGCATTTGATAGCGAGACCGGCCTATACACCATTTTACTGACCGGCCTGGAAGAATTTTAGTACCTTTTTAGTGGCTATGGCGGGGTGCTCCCTACCCTATCCGGATAAACCAGACCATTACAAAGTAATGCCGCGATTGCTTATACTCCTTTACGGGTTCCTGTTACTACCCAACCCCCTTTGGGCCCAGGAACCCTATCCATTGGATACATTGTACCCGGTACATGACCTGGAGCCCCGGCTGTTGGTCCTGGCTGACCCTGAGGGCCGGCTGCAGGCGGACGAAGTGGTCTCGGACAGCAGCCTTGCCTTTACCCCCCGTGCGGAATTACCCCGCTTGCTGGACCATAAAACGATCTATTGGGGGAAACTACGGATCCAAGCCAAGGCAGCTGTACGCGATTGGCAGCTGCATTTAGAGGAACTGTTTTTAAACAGCCCGGCCTGGATACGGGGCAACGGCAAGGTAGACGTTTACGCCTATGCCAATGAGCAGCTTCTCTTTCATAAGAAGACCGGGGCCAACTACCCCGATTCTGTGCGGGACCAGCCCGGTGACTGGCAACGCAACCGGGTATCCGTATCCTTCCCTGAAGGCGCCCCCATTACGCTACTGGTACGGGTGGAAGGCAACAGTTTCGGGTTTTACCCCTTCTTCCGCCTGTCGCTGCGCAAGCCCGGTTTTGACAATTACCATCCCTACCTGCCCCTGCACGCCTCTTTCGATATCTTTATGCTGGGGGTTACCTTCATTATTTTCCTTTACCATTTCCTGCAATGGCTCTACCTCCGGCAAAAGGTCTTCTTTTGGTTTTCGCTCTGGGTCTTCCTCTGCACCTGCACCCAGGCCATGGCAGTGGGACTGGATACAGAATACCTCCTTGCGGAATACCCGGAATTGCGCTTCCCTTTGTGGATGGTCATCCCCAACAGCATGCTTTTTACTTTTTGGTTTTTTGGGCGTGCTTTTATCAATTCCGGGGAACGTTTCCCCAAACTGGACAAGTATATGCTGGCGCTACCCGCCTTGATGATCCTGGAACTGTTGGCATCCCTTGGGCTGATCCTATTTGACGGGCCGGTTGCGCAAACGCGTGTGGGCTACCATTATGAATTTGTGGCCCTGTTCTCTGCCCTGGGCCTGGGCCTGGCCATCGCCATTACCCTGAAAAAAGACCGCCTGGCAAAGTATTTTGGTATAGGGGCCATTTTTGCCACCATATCCGTCCTGGTAGGGGTGTTGTGGTCATCGGGCTATATCCGCCTTTCTTTTGTACCGTATACCTGGGGTATTTTGCTGCAGGTAATAGCCTACTCTTTTGGGATTGCCTACCGCCAGCAACGGCTGAACCTCCAGGCCCAGGCCGAAAAACTGGAAGCTGCGGAATCCAGGGCCGAGGCCCAGCGTGTCCGGGACCTGGACGAGGTTAAGACGCGCTTTTTTGCCAATATCAGCCACGAATTCCGTACCCCCCTGACCCTGATTTCCGGGCCTTTGGCGCAGGCAAAAAAAGACGCGGAGCAGGAAGGGCAAAGCCGTATGGGCCCGGTACGGCTGTCGGAAAAGGCTTTTAATACCATCCAGAAAAACACCCAACGCCTCCAAAGCCTGATCGACCAGCTACTGGACCTCTCTCGGCTAGAAAGCGGCAAACAATCCCTGGCCCTGAGCCGGGGTGGCCTCATCGGCTACCTGCGGCAGTTGGTCTTCTCTTTTGAAAGCCTGGCCGAACGACGGAATATAAGCCTGAATGCCAATTTCCCAACGGAGCCAGAAGGGGCCGTGTACGACCGGGACAAGCTGCATAAGATTATCGTAAACCTTTTGTCTAATGCGTTCAAATATACCCCTGAAGGGGGAGCGGTCACAGTGCTCGCATCACACGATAACCGCTACCTGACCCTGGAGATACAGGATACCGGAAAGGGTATTGGCAAGGAAGCCATATCACGCGTCTTTGAGCGCTTCTACAGGGTAGAGGGGACCGAGGAAAAAGGATCCGGGATTGGCCTGGCACTGACCAAAGAGCTGGTCGACCTGCACCACGGCCAGATCAGCGTCACCAGTTCGGAAGGGCAGGGGAGCATGTTTAAGCTACGTTTGCCTTTTACGCTGCAGGATTTGCCAAAAGACCTAACCTTACCAGAAACCGACCCGGCAAAAGCTGCAACAGCCGTCACCGCTGTACAGGGAAGCGATGATATGGCCGAGTTACACTCCCCCAATCAGCAGGAGGCGGAGCGACCTGTCGCCTTGTTGGTGGAAGACAACCCGGATCTCAGTGGGTTTCTCGCCGATTTGCTTGATGGGCAGTACGAGGTGTTACGGGCTGCTGACGGGCTGCAGGGTGAACGTATGGCATATGAGCATATCCCCGATATCGTAGTCACCGATGTAATGATGCCCAAAAAAGACGGCTATGCCCTTTGCCATTCATTGAGGCGCAATGTAAAAACCAGCCACATCCCCATTATCATGCTTACCGCCAAGGCCGGGCAGGCGAATAAAATGGAAGGCTTGACACAGGGAGCCGATGCGTACCTTACCAAACCTTTTGATTCGGGGGAGCTATTGTTGCGGATGAACAACCTCATCGGGGGCCGGAAGCGTTTATGGGATTATTTCAAATCTGTGGAGGGGGTGGTGCTTGATGACCTGGAAATCACCTCCCTGGATGACCGGTTCCTGCAGGACGTCCTGAAAGTCATCCGGGAAAACCTGGACAACGAATTGTTGTCTGTCTCGGATATCGGCCGGGGGGTAGGATTCAGCAGGTCGCAACTACACCGGAAGTTAAAGGCCCTGACGAACAAGTCTGCCAACCAGCTCATTGTGGAAGTCCGTTTGAGCGAGGCCCGGCGTTTGCTGGAGCACCGGGCCGGATCGGTATCGGAGATCGCCTATTCTGTGGGGTACTCCAACCTGTCGTATTTCACCAAGAGTTTTAAGGAGAAATTCGGGATTTTACCCAGTAAGGTCCGGGCCCTCTGAAACTGTGTCCGGTTGCCGGGATGCAGGCCATCGTAATACCGGGCTTTTGTCTTTCTGGTCTTTCGGGCGGCGGTCCCCCGGTTTTTCGGGGAACCCCCCTTGGCGCTGAGCGAGGCCGGGGCGACACGCGCCCTCCCCAGGAGTAAGATACATCAGAGGCCAGCAAGCATGCAGCAGGGAAACCTTGCGTGGGCCATAGCCCTGACCAATTCCTGTAATGCGGTACATGCGGGGAACGGGCATTCCCTCCCCGATGTCAAGATACATTTGATCACTGCAAGTTGCCAACAGTTTGATTTTTAGTTTATTGTTATCTTTACGGGATGACCAGGACCACCATCAAGCTATCGTATTTCCGGCATCGGGAACACCGGGCCATCCGCCTGGATTTTACCTACCAACCGGAAATCGTTTCCCTTATAAAGGCGTTTCCCGGGATGCGATGGAGCCGGCGACATAGCTGCTGGTACCTGCCATCCGGGCCTGAAACCCTGAAACGGCTATTTGACTACCTGGTACAGCAGGGGTTTTGGGTTGATTACAGCAACCTGAAGGCAAAACCTGGGGACGCCCCGGATCACCAGAAACAGGAACAGCCCCTTAGCCCGTCCCAGCTGGTATTGCTGGACCGGTATCAACGCTATCTGCAAGGCCTTCACATGGCTCCGAGCACGGTGCAGTCTTACGGTTATTTTATCAAGCGCTTTCTGGCATTCCTTGGCGGGCAGCCCCTTTCTGAAACAGACAACAGTACGGTACGGGCCTTTGTGGAAGCACTGGTCGCCAAAAACCAATACGGGGTCAGCAGCCATCGCCAGCTGATAGGGGCTATAAAACACTTTGCCAACCTTTTCAGCGAATCCCGGATCAACGGCCCCGAACTGGTTCGACCACGCCGGTCCCGCCACCTTCCCACCATCCTCAACCAGCAGGAGGTACTGCGGCTTTTGCAGAGCACCCCCAACCTGAAGCACCGCACGGCCATAGCGCTGCTCTATTCCTCGGGCTTGCGAATCAGTGAACTTTTAAATCTGGAAATACGGCATTTGGACCTGGAGCGGAAACAGTTGCATGTGGTACAGGGGAAAGGCCGCAAGGACCGCTATGTAGTCCTGGCCGAGAGCCTGGTCCCCTTGTTGTTGAACTACCTGAATTCTTACCGGCCCAAGCGTTTGTTGCTGGAGGGCGATGGTGGGGGCCGGTATAGCGGGAGCAGCGTTCGTTCCTTCCTGAAGCGCAGTTGCCGGCGGGCCGGGATCCGAAAGGCGGTAACCCCCCATACGTTGCGGCATTCCTACGCCACCCACCTGATTGAGAACGGGGTCAACCTGCGGCATGTGCAGGAGTTGCTGGGGCATACCAAACCTGAAACCACCATGGTCTACACCCATGTTGCCCGTCGCGATCTCTTGCAGGTGCGTAGTCCGCTTGACGACGTGGTCCAAAAGGCACTTAAGGCCGACAAAAATGATACACATATCTTATTATCCGGCGATTTGTAGGAAATATTCGCTACTTTGGTCACCATATAACCAGTTAGCACCTATATTTTGAATAAAGCTATTCTAACCACATTTGTATATATTTTTCATTTTGTTACTCTAGTGGCATTAATCAGTTGTCTCAACTTTCAGATTGACTTTTTAGAAACTGAAATTCCACCAAATAGTGATGGGCAAGCAGTAATCGGAGTGGGTATGTTTATTATATTTTCTTGGGCGGCAATTATGATGGGTTTTATTAGTGTCATGATATCTTTTTATCAAATCTGGAACAATAATGGGACTATATTCAGATATGTGATTTTTGCTATGGTTACCATATTAACATGTTTTGTCCTATACTATTATGGAAAATGAACAGGTGCTAACACCGGGTATACCCCAGCGTTTAGTGTAACCCGCCTGGTGTTTATGGAGACCAAAAAGAATTAACTTTAAAATAAGGCCCTGGCTGCTTGCCTTGCTAACCCCGCACGTGCGGGATCTGATTCGCTTCGGCAAGCTTGCAAACAATAACGCCGTTGTATACCCGGGGCCGTTAGCGGTAATTCTAAAATACATTAAGTGAGCCTTATTATTTACCTGATTTTGCTAATTCTAGGCCTGATATTGTGGGTGTATGGATTCTTTTTGGTCAGCAAAAGAAATCAATTGATAAGGTATGCGGTTATTAATACTGTGATTTTCGTTTTTTACTCAATCCTTTGGCTAAATCATTCTACTATTATTACAGGCCATGATGAATATGGCTTGGGGTTATTGTTTGGTTTTCCGTTAATCCTTGTGATTCACAGCATACTAGTATTTATGATAATACTGCTTACTGTAAAAAAAGTTAAAAAAAACTACCGCTAACAACGGCTATAATTCAACCCTTCCTAAAAGGTTCAAATAATAAATTTCCTACATTAGACCTAGAAAAAACAAAACGGCTTGATTTCACCCCTCCCGGGCCGAAATCATAGCCAGGACCGTTAGTAGCAATACGCGCAAATGAATAAAAACAACCTAATAAAAGAAAACTTAAAATTTCATCTAGATAATTCATTTAGGCTGTTCAATAATGAATTATCTTTTAAAAATGCTATTCAAGAGGCGTTGAATAACTTTGACAACATCACTTGGTTTTCAAGTTCGGATATTGACATTGAGAGTTTTAAAGAAAGTTCAAAAAAGGAATTGAAAGAATTATTGAATGACAACAAACTTCATTCCGAGATACAGAATTTAATTAATGAACTTCAAAATCGTGATAAAAGAACAATACAAGAAAATATCGAACATCAACTCGTAGATAATCTTACGAAGATTGCTCTCGATATTCCCGAAGAAAGAAACGATTTTAAACTTAATTTACTATTTCTAGAACATGATTATTACCCTGAAGCTTGTTTTTGTGGTTTTGACGATAGTAACTATAAATTTAAACTTCTTTCAGGTCAAGAATATCTGAAATTTGACTATCAGAAAGAATTATTTAATGGAGTTGGTCTATTCAACTATGAAACTATACTCAATGAATACTTGAAATACATAGAATATTTAGGAGAAGAAAGGGTAGATAAAATTAATGAAGCATTAGGAGCAGGGGCGTATTTGGAAGAGATAAAAAAATTATTCATACTTGACGGATATTTAGAAATGCATTTATGCTTTGAACGAATAAATAAAAAAATTAGGGAGATAAAAATGCCGATGAGGAATGAAGTATTCATTTTTGGTAATGAGCATGATTGTGAACAATTAAACATCTATGTACTATAAGTACTGCTACTAACATCGGCTATAGCCCATCGCCAGCCAAGGATGGGGAATTTTTCCTACAATAGAGATCATAAATCATTCCTGGGGAGGTCTGCGTATTGAGGCGTCGGGCCATAGCCAGGGCCGTTGGCTTTAATTTTGAATTTCTTCTAAAGTCAACCCATGTATTTACTTCAATATTATTTTGTCAACTCAAAAGTTGACATTTTTTATTTTTTGTAAACCCAATAGTTTACTTTTATATATTATTGTAAACTCATTGGTTTACATGATTATAGAAAAGTCTACTAAAATCACCTTTAAAATGAGAAGTAAGCGAAAATTAATGATTGAACAGTTGGACCAAAAATTAAGTCCATTTCTTGAAGCAAAAACTGTTTTGGTACCAGAGAGAGGATGGATACATACAATTCGGACCACATTAAACATGACTATGGCCCAACTTGGTACCAAACTGAACATCACTCGGCAAGGAGTTAAGAAAATTGAGGAGAGCGAGGCAAATGGTACCATAACGATAAAAACACTAAAGGAAGTTGCTGCTGCAATGGACATGAAACTTGTCTATTCAATGGTGCCAAAAGGTGGTACCATTGACGATTTGATACACGTAAAATCAGAAAGGTTGGCAAAAAAAATAGTACTAAGGACCAACCAAAATATGAAATTAGAGGACCAAGGAATTGGTGATGAAAAGATTAACGAAACAATAAAAGACCTAACGAACGAAATAAAAAGAGAAGTAAGAAAATCTCTATGGGATTAGAGCTTACATATGAACCAGGACAAACTCCTTTGAATGAAGAGGAAAAGGACGGTCTAAAAATAAAATCGATCACATCTCAGCAAGAGCTGGATCAATTTGAACAGTTAAACATAGAAAAAGCTGTTGAATGGTCTATTCATGCAAATTTAAAGCCTGATAAAATTTTGACCGAAAAGTTTGTTAAGGATCTACATAAAAGAATGTATCGTGATGTCTGGAAGTGGGCTGGCGAATTTCGTAAATCTGAGAAAAATATTGGAATTACCTGGACTCAAATCGGAATCGAATTAAGAAGCTTGCTCGACGATACTAAATATTGGATAGAAAATGGCACCTTTTCGCCAGAGGAAATCGCTATAAGATTCAAACATAGATTAGTATCTATTCATTGTTTTCCAAATGGCAATGGCAGGCACTCAAGATTGATGGCAGACATTATTATAGAATCAATATTCGGGAAAGACGTATTTTCTTGGCATCAATCTAATATGGTAAAGGCAGACGAAACAAGGACAAAGTACATTGATTCCCTTAGGCAAGCTGACGATGGAAATATTGAACCGTTAATAGAATTTGCAAAAAACTAAAGCCAACAACGGGTATGCCCAATAGCTAGCCCATCCCTCCTATCGTGTTTTTCCTCTATATTTAAAACCTGAACCTGGCTAGGCGTGGTGCACCAGATCCGCTACTGCGCATACCCGTACACGTTGCCCACAATATTGAAACAAACTATGAGAATAACATTTTTAATTGGAATTTTACTTATTGGATTTTCAGTTTTCGGACAAGAATTCGGATTTGATATTCACAATACTTCACTCGAAGAATACATCCAAATGGAAGAAAAATTGGGTAGCGAAAGAACACCAACAACATCAAATCACGTTTCTTTTAGCGGCGATGCTCAACCAATAAAATTCAAAAGGAAAGAAAAAGAAATATCAGACTTAATTGCTTTTTACTATTTCAAGGCAGAAGATTCTACAATGAGTTCGATTAAATATGAATGGGATGTTTATAATTTCGAGAAACAACAGAACAACCAAAAACCTAAAGAATTCCAAGAAGCATTCATTTCAAAATACAAAGAATTGAAAGAAGAAATTTCTGCTGATTATGGAATGCCAAAAATGAAAAGAAATTACTCAAATATTAGTCGGTTAGATTCTATAAATACATTTGTAGAGAGTTCGACTTGGAAACCAAACGACAGCACCGAAATAGAAATGTACGCCACCGTTTCGAATTATTACGAGAAAAGAGGTGCAAGTACAATCAATCCTGTTCATCGAATAAGATTATATGTTAGAAACCAAGCTAAAAAGAAGGACCCAATTGTACCAAAATTAGACGAGAAAAGACTTGATTCTTTGGTAAGTGCTACGTCCGATTTTATGAAAGTATTAGAATTAAAAAACACAGAAGCTGCGAAACGGTTCTTGTCTCATTTAATAAAAGAGCAGGTTATGGTCGAACAAATTGAGTTATTGAGCGCTGAAATCGATTTTGACCGAGAGACAGAATTACTTTACAGCGGTATACAAATGGGATTGGACGGAAGTGCGTTTACAATACTTCAGTTCAAATATTCGGATGATAAAGGAAGTCCGCCAAAAGAAATTATAAAAGTGATTTTTGACGAAGACAATCTTATCGTTGGATTACAACCAATGAAAATGCAAAACTGATTAAAAATACTGTGGGCAACAATGTATATAGCCCATGGCTGGTAAAGTGCTTGAACAAAGGCTTGGGCAAGCATGGGATGACCGCCAAATTTTTAAATTTGGCTCTTTGCGAAAAGAAATTTAAATAGAAATTTAAAAATTCGGCTCTGTGCTTAACCGAAAAGCCCGTACCTTTTTGCACGCTACGGGCCATATACTGGACCGTTAGCTGCAATTAAACGAACGAAATAAAAATGTACCAGAGAATAGCACATATAGCTTTAGTAGTAAAAGATTATGATGAAGCAATTAAATTCTACACTGAAAAATTGGATTTTACACTTCTTGAAAACACAAAAATTGACGAAAATAAAAGATGGGTGATGATTGCGCCAACTGGTGCTACAGAATGCTGTTTACTACTTGCTAAAGCTGCTAATCAAAGGCAAACTGAAAGTGTAGGAAATCAAACTGGGGGAAGAGTTGGGTTTTTTCTCTTCACAGATGATTTTTGGAGAGATTACAACAAAATGGTGGAGAGAGAGATAAGTTTTGTTAGACCACCAACTGAATTTGAATATGGCACAGTTGCAGTATTTGAAGACCTATATGGAAATTTGTGGGACTTGATTGAACCAAACGAAAATAATAAAGGACTGATAAAAAATAACAGCAGCTAACATTGGCTATAAGTAATTGCTTGTTCTCGCCAACTTCTGAAAACCCTCACGAATTTTCAGCTTGGTGTGTACTTGCAAAGTTAAGTGCTAAACCACGCAACTATTCATAGCCGAGACCGTTGGCAACAAGCTGAAAAAAAATATGGCAGAATGTATAGAATGTGGAGAATACACAAAATTCGAAGGTGGATTATGTTATTCATGCTACAAAGCTGAAAATAAAAAAAGTAAAACTGGAACATTCGAACAAAAAGAGACCGAAGAGGATTTTGATGGAGTTTCAGGCTTAAATGATAAAGATTGGAATTATCGTTACAACATGATAAAAGGACGTATTGCTGAAACTTTAATTCAGGAATTGTTCTTATCATTAGGTTATAACGTATTCAGGTATGGAATGGAAAACACGATTCCAGGAATTATGGAATTGCTAAAAGGAGTTAAGAGCGAAGTCGCAACTGAAATAAAAAGAATGCCTGACTTCGTTATTCAAAGCCCGAAGACCAATGAAGTTTTCTTTATCGAGGTAAAATTTAGAAAAAGTGGTGAGTTTCTTCCAAAGCATTTACCCAAGGATTATCCATATGGCAACGCTTATATAATTTTAGTTAGTAAAAAGCATATTAAATGCATTTCGGTTAAGGAATTAGAGGAAGGAAATGAAATTACACCGACTTCAAAAAACTATCTTGGTAGTAGAAAAGAATTTGAACTTGACAAAAAAGTTATAATAGACTTCTGCAATTTTGCAGTACAATTTTTTGAAAATGTGGAATAAAAGCCAGTTGCCAACAATGGCTATAAGTAATTGCTTGTTCTCGCCTTCTCCTGAAGATCCGCTAGGATTTTGAGCTTGGTGTGTACTTGCAAAATTAAGTGCTAAACCACGCAACTACTCATAGCCGAGACCGTTAGGCAACGTTTTTAGTGATTCTTCCATAAATCAAAATATTTACTTATCTTTGACGTTAGTAACGTAGCGCGTAATTATGATCGTCTCTTTTGGCTCGAAACAGACCGAACAAATTTGGAATGGTTTCCGAGTTAGAAAAATGCCCGTTGAGATTCAGAACGTTGGAAGAAGGAAATTAAGGATGTTGAACAATTCACAGGATATCGCAGATTTGCGAATTCCACCTTCAAACCGACTTGAAAAACTCAGCGGAAAACTTAAGAGCTTCTATAGTATCCGTATAAACAATCAATGGCGAATTATTTTCAAATGGCATAAAGGAAACGCAAGCGAAGTGGAAATTGTTGATTATCATTAAAAATGACCGATATGGAAAAATTAGCAAACGTACATCCTGGTGAAGTCCTACAATTCGAATTTCTGGAACCTCTGGAAATATCGGCATACCGGCTTTCAAAAGACCTGAAGATCCCCCAAACAAGGATTTCGGAAATAATTAAAGGGAATCGCCGAATCACAGCAGATACCGCACTACGATTGAGTAAATATTTTGGAAATTCTGCAAAGTTCTGGCTTGGACTTCAAGATGATTATGACATCGAAGAAGAAAGGGACGAGAAAAAAGATGAATTTGACGAAATTCAAAAGTTTGAGAATAAAAACGTCGCCTAACAATGGCTATCGCCCATTGCTCCACAAAGGTAATCGTTATTTCCTATTTTAGGTTTTTATAGATCAATCTTGGTTGCTCTGGGCTTTTGATGCAACGGGCCATAGCCAGGACCGTTAACGGAATTTGGATTCTAGAAAAAGAAATTTCATCATGGGTAGGTTAACTGCGTAGAACAACGGGTATGCCCAATAGCTAGCCCTCTCCTCCTATCGCATTTTTCCTCTATATTTAAAACCTGAACATGGTAAGAAGCAGTACACCAGATCCGCTACTGCGCATACCCGTACACGTTGTGCTTCATTCCCGATAGCTATAGAAACCAACCACTAACCAATGACAAAATTCTTTAGAAGATTAAGACAAAATATGCTTAGGGACAATAAGGTCATTCAATATCTCCTCTATGCCATCGGGGAAATTATACTAGTGGTTATTGGAATTTTAATTGCCTTGAGTATCGATAATTCGAATGAATTAAAGAATACCCGTATTGCTGAGAAGGTCTATCTGAATGAAATAAAGAGTGATTTAATTCAAGATACGTTATTGTTGTCTCAAGTAATTAAAGATCACAAATGGCGAATTGCACAATTAATGTCCCAGGACTCAACCATTGACTTTATTTTCGAGGAAATTATTGGAGAGCTTCCTAAGGTGGAAGGGGTATCTCAACTGGAATATATCTTCTTTACAGACAGACAATTTCGGCCAAAAATCGGAACGTACAACTCAATGATCTCTGAAGGGAAATCGAACATTTTAAGCAATCGGGAGTTATTTAATAGTATTCAGAATATCTACGAATTGGAAGCCCAAAATATCATTACTATCGGAGAGGATGTATTGGATCGCTCTAATGAATTACGAAATAAATATGCGTATGAAATTAAGTATGGTGAATATGGCTCACCCATCCAGATTACTGATAAACGAATTTTAGCTGATATATATATTTCATCTGGACTACTAAATTACTATACCAGGCAATCCGTTTTATTAAAGGGGAGAATCAAAGAGCTCATTGAGCTGATAAATAATGAATACGCTTCTTTGGAACAACAGTAGCTCACTTTAGACGTATGTAATTCCTTGCCTGGCATTGGCTACATGGAAAATAGAGCGTTTCACAATTAAGCCTTCAATAACTGTAACAAGTTTCATTCTTTCAAGACGTATTGTTTTAAACAAAAGAATGAAAAATCTATTTCCAGTTGTACTTGCCCTTTTAGTACTCAGTTCCTGTATCCACTCAACTAAATCCAGCAGTACCAACCAACCGACTATAACTGATTATCAGGTTGGTGAGAAATGGGTCTGGAAATATAGAGGTGTGACTACTGAAGGAGAAGTACGCTCAGACGGAACAGATACAAGAGAAATAGTAAGTTTTGAAGGAGCCCTCGGTATGACTATTGGGAAGGATACTATTCCCGTTACCGAAATCGTGAAACCAGAGGCAAGCGAAACACCGAAATACGACTGGCCTCTCGAAGTGGGAAAAAAGTGGAAATATGAAAACAGTTGGACCAGTCAGGATGGAACGACTGGAAACCAAAGTCAGGATGCCGAAGTATTATCATACCAGGAAGAAACAGTAGAGGCGGGAACATTTATGGCCTACACAATACAATACACGGGTAAAACAACCAATTCTAGAGGATATAGCGCAAATGAAACTGAAGTTTGGTTATATGCGCCTGCTGTAAAAAATTTCATAAAACTCACTCAAGATCAAGGGGATTTTCACTACGTGGAGGAATTAATCGAATATTCAAAACCAAAATAAAAAACGAAGCACAACAATGGCTATAAGTAATTGCTTGTTCTCGAATACTTCTGAAAATCCTCGCGGATTTTCAGTTTGGGGTGTTCTGGCAAAAGTTAGTGTTAAACCACGCAACTACTTATAGCCGAAACCGTTAGGTGATATTTGGTTAGTTTACCAATTTTTGGTATATTTAATTAAAATGATACCTTATGAGTAAGAACACTTCCATATCGCTCGGCAATTATTTTGATGAATTCATCCATCGCCGAATTTCCGAAGGACGCTATAAGAACGTAAGTGAAGTTGTTCGTGCCGGATTGCGACTTCTTGAAGAGGAAGAAACTAAAGCACAGGCCCTCAAAAACGCACTGGAGGAAGGTATAAACAGCGGACCAGCGCTAGATTTTGACCCCAAAAAGCACCTGGCTTCAATGAAGGCCAATAAGCGTCGAAATGGCTAAATACTACCTTACCAACAAAGCGGTTGAGGACTTAACCAACATCTGGAATTACACTTACGAGGAGTGGTCAGAATCTCAGGCCAACAAATACTATGCAATACTCCTAGAGGCTTTTCAGAATATTTCGGATAATCCTGATTTGGGTAAAAACTACGAAGGCATTGCTAAAGGTGTTTCTGGATTCATAATAAATAAGCACATTGTTTTTTATCGAAGAATGAATTCAGGTTTGATTGAAATTGTTCGTATCCTCCATGGCAAAATGGATTTGAAGGTGAAATTCTGGGAAGAATAAACAGCACCTAACAACGGGTATGGCTCATGCCACCTTAATACCTCAAAATTCATTTCCACTTAAATCAAATAAATTTTTCGGTAATTTACTCTTGCCGGGGCGGTGGCACGAAGCCAAACCCGTACACGTTGTGCCTCATGCTAAAAAACGAGAGTAAAGATTACCTATCAATGAATAACAAGGGTAATTTTTTACTATATTTACCCTCGTGTTAAATACAAGTGTAATCGTTACTCTCGAAAAGATGAACAGCTTCAAAAGATCTCAACCGTACAATGACCTACCATTGCTTCCTCCAAAAGCAGAGCTAGAAACAAAAGAGATTCTAACAAAGACCATAAGTGCCAGTAGGGCTTTGGCTCAACTCAATGGTGCAATTAGAAACCTTCCTAACCCAAGTTTATTTCTTGATACACTTCACCTACAAGAAGCAAAGGCTAGTTCTGAAATAGAGAACATCATCACAACAAATGACGACTTGTATCAGGCTGTAGTAGCAGATAAAAAATTCGATAATCCTGCTACCAAAGAAGTGATTAGCTATAAAGAAGCTATTTGGTTGGGGTTAAATCGACTCGAGAAACAGCCTTTCATAACAACCAACCTTTGCGTGGAACTTGTACAGTGTATTAAACAAAATACTGCAGGAATTAGAACTACACCTGGCACCACTCTATCCAATACACAAGGAGAAGTAATCTATACACCTCCATCAGGAGAACAAGTGATACGAGAAAAAATGGCCAATCTTGAAACGTTCATCAATGAATATGATTCACTAGATCCTCTGATAAAAATGGCTATATCACACTACCAGTTTGAAGCGATACATCCATTCTCAGACGGTAATGGAAGAACAGGTCGAATTCTTCTTTTACTTCAACTAAAGCTCGAGCAACTCCTTGATATTCCAGCTCTTTTCTTAAGTGAATACATTATAGGACAAAAGGACAAATACTACGAGGGATTAAGAACTGTTACCGAAAATAATGACTGGTCCAAATTCATACTCTTTATGCTCGATATGGTTGAAATAACGGCCATTAGAGGGCTAGATAGACTTGAATTAATAATTCAACTAATGGAAACTACTGGACAAGAAATAAAAGAGAAGCTTCCGAAAGTATATTCCAAAGATTTGGTTGAAGTCATCTTCAAACTTCCTTACACAAAAAGAAAAAATTTGATTGATATAGATTTAGGAACCCCAAAAACAGTCGGTAACTACCTCATTGCATTAGAAGGAGAAGGTTTCTTAAAATCCGTAAGAGTTGGGAAAGAGAAATTATATCTGAACCAAAAATTAATGAACATCCTAGAAAATTAAAAGTACGAAGGCACAACAACGGGTAGTGCCCAATAGCCAGCCTTATCCCTCCTATCGCATTTTTCCTCTATCTTTAAAAACTGAACCTGGTTAGGCGTGGTGCTACAGATCAGCTAATGCGCATACCCGTGCACGTTGTGCGTCACTTAAATAATACTTCAAATAATTATAATTTTACCTCAAAATATTTGAATTATGAGAACATTTAAACTCACATTAATAGGTTTCCTTTTTGTAACCACACTAGCAAGTGGACAATCTACTGATGAAGTAGAAATCAGAAGATTAGAAAAGCATTGGACGGAATTACTAGATAAGGGAGATACAACTTCATTATTAAAAATATGGTCGAAAGAATATGTGGTAAACAATCCGAATGGAAAAATTGTGACTCCGAAAGAAATCGTTGCAATCATGAAAAGTGGGCATGTATTCCCAAATGTTGAAAGAATTATTGAAAAAATAACATTCAATCAAGATATTGCAATTGTAATGGGCAAGGAATTACAACAACCAACAAACATGACCACCAACAAAGAGGAATGGATACCGAGGAGATTTACAAATGTATGGATTAGGTCCGAAAAAGGTTGGCAATTGACCGCTAGGCAATCGTCACAAATAGTTGATAAATAGAATTATGCGGAAAAAAGCGAACGCACACCAATGGCTATGCGCAATGCGGGCATAAGTGCCCAACTGATTGGATTGTGCTTGTCGAGTAGCTCCGCAAAATCTTTTGGATTTTGCTCAGTCGCAGGACAAGTTACAGAACAAAACCAAAAGATTTTGCTAAGTGCGAGGCGGGAAATCCGGTGGATTTCCGCCCCACACTGCGCATTGCCCGACCGTTGTGCGCAAGCATTGTAAAATGAACTCGTAGACTAAATGTCTAATTCAAATAGTTTAAAATGAGAAAATCAATTTTCACCCTATTTATTTTAGCTCCCATATATCTATTTTCCCAAAGTCCTGATTATCCCGTATCCTCATATCTTACGGAGGGTACAAAAGCTCCAAATACCCATTACATTGGGGAAGCCTGGTTGAATGCCATCATCCATGATGATCCCGAGGTAGGATATAACATTACCAAAGCCACCTTTAGAGCCAACTCAACTCTCGATTGGCATAAACATGGTTCTGTGCAGGTTTTAATAATTGTAGATGGTAAAGCCTATTATCAGGAAAGAGGAAAATCTCCAGTAGTTCTTGAAAAGGGAGATGTGATTAAATGCCCTAAGGATACCGAACATTGGCACTCTTCAACCAAGGGTAGCGATGTTACATATTTGGCTTTATATGGAGGAGAACAGCCCACTACTTGGACAGAGGTATTGACTCAAGAATATTATGACCAAGTGGCTTCAAAACTAAAAAGTGACTAAAAATCGCTAAAAAAGTAAGGAAGTATACAGGATTAATATGCCAGCGTACAACAACGGCTCCTATGGTTTATCGTCCTCTGGGGTCTGGGTTTATTTGCTATTTTAGGGAATAACAAAAACATTACGGATGGCTTGTGCGTGCAGGCGCCAAACCATACCCGGGGCCGTTACCACACATTAAGTGAAGCAACAAGAAAATGAGTGATCCAATAGTCAATTTTCTATCTAAGTATATCGAACTCACGAATGAGGAAATAGATATTCTTTCAAATCAAAACTTAATACAATCCTATAAAAAAGGGACTATTCTATTATCTGAAGGACAAATCGCAAAAGAGTGCTATTTTATTATGCAAGGATGCGTAAGCAGTTATTATTTAGTTGATGGAGAAGTTAAAATCACCGAATTTTTTACAGAATCACAGCCAATAACCCCAGTGAGTTATACTACAAAAAAGCCCTCAGAGTACTACCTTGAATGTTTAGAAGATTGTATTATTTCCATAGGTACACCTGAGAGCAGTACGGAACTCATGAAGAAATTACCTAGATTAGCTGCGCTTGGATCCAATATCATGGAAGATCAATTGGCCCATCAACGAATGAAATATGACGATTTCATTAAACTATCTCCAGAAGACCGATATATAAACCTACAAAAAACTTCTCCTGACCTTCTCAATAGGGTTCCGCAATACCTAATTGCAAGTTATCTGGGCATAAAACCGGAATCGCTGAGCCGAGTCCGAAAACGTCTGTATAAAAAATCTAAATCCTAACATTCTTTATCCTTTCTCTACGCAATTGGCTATTCCTTGACTTCTTAACCCAAGTCAATGAACAGAGACTTTCTTACTCCGATATTTGCCTTGTATCAGATTTAAGTCGGCTCAATCATTCGTAGTCTTGAAGCATTTTGTAAAAAGTATCGGTACAAAACATATTAGCAATACTAACATTGTTAAATATGTATGCATATTATTTTTAGCATTACCTGTTTTAAATAGCTGTTCTACCCACAGGATCAATCGAATAAAACACAAAAGCTATAAAAAGTGGAAGACCTTTCAATGGACTGAAACAAAAAGAAGTTCAGACAAAGAAGTCGAAGAATGGATTATCTATTCAAGACAAGTGAAAGGGACGAATTTCTTTGAGTATAAAATTGAAGGAGAGATAGGATCATCTCCTGAAGCCTGTGTTTCGGCATTCAGGCAAGAAATTTACCAAAAGCGGGATAACAATGAAAATAAAAAGTATCCTTCTTATAATATAGTTAAAGAATCCAAGGACAGCCCTTTAACTTATGTCATTCATAACGAACCATTTCCATTTAAGGACACAGAAATGAGCGTTATGTATTTATTCTCCAATAAAGAAGAAGGTGATACAGAAGTTAGATGGCATGAAACATGGGATGAATGTTCAGTACAGCCGTCTAAAAAATTGAAGCGAGTCGAAACCTTCCGAGGGTCCTGGTATTTCTCAACGGTTTCTAAGAATCAAGTCAAAGCTGTGAATATTGTTCAATTTGACCCTAAAAAATGCCTAATTGGTTAGTTAGACCAATGGTCACGAAATTCTTGAGAAAGGGTTTAGAAAACTCAAGAGAAATAACAACAGATTATAACATATAAAATTTTAGATATGACAAGGCACAAAATCAAACCTCAAGCCCTTCTATCTACTATGTGGATATTCATACTATTCAATATGATTTTCAGGGATCTACATCAATTGGGTAAAAAAGGTTTTTTAGAAGAAATTATGACCGGAGTGGTCAATGATGTCGAAATCACGGATGAACTCATGTTGATCGGTGGGGTATTGGCTGAAATTCCCGTTATAATGGTACTACTGTCCCGAATCCTAACTAACAAAGTCAATAAGTGGGCAAATATCATCGCTAGTGTAATCACCATGCTGGTATTGGTAAGTGGCTTACCATATGCAGATATGGATGACATATTCTTTATGATCATTGAAGTAGTGGCTTTTATATCAATAATCATCATTGCCTGGAAGTTACCGTCTGTTGTGAAAACTCAAACAAAACCTTTAAGTTAACCATGAAAGCAGTCGTTTGCACAAAATATGGTGCTCCTGAAGTGCTCCAACTCACAGAAATTGAAAAACCTTCTCCTAAAGGGAATGAACTACTTATTAAAGTGCACGCTACCTCAGTAACTGCTGCCGACTATAAGGTAAGGAGTTTCGACGTCCCTATCTCTTTCTGGTTACTTGCACGCATAATGGTGGGTATTAGAAAGCCTAGAAAATCAATTTTAGGTATGGAGCTTTCTGGAGAAGTTGAGGCCATAGGTAAGGATGTAAAGTCATTCAAAAAAGGAGATAAGGTTTTTGCCGCAACCCTACAAACTTTCGGGGCTTATGCAGAGTATATCTGTTTGCCTGAAAATGGACCAATTTCTTTGAAGCCAACGACCCTTACTTATGAAGAAGCCGCAGTCATACCTATTGGAGCTCGAACGGCATATCATTACCTTAAAAAAATTGGTGGTGTAAAGCCAGGACAAAAAGTGCTCATATATGGAGCCTCTGGTAGTGTGGGAACATATGCCGTGCAACTTGCCAAATACTTTGGTGCAGAAGTAACGGGAGTATGCAGCACGGTTAATTTAGAATTGCTGAAATCACTGGGTGCTGATAAAGTGATTGACTATACGGAAAGTAATTTTATGGATAACTTTGAGACATACGATATCATATTTATAACCGTAGATAAATGTCCTTTTAAGGCTTGTAAAAGAGCGTTAAAAAAACATGGAGCCTACCTTAATATTGGCAGACCAGTGCCAAGTCTTCCAATGATATGGGCTTCATTGACCAAAAGCATGAACGTTGTCGTTGGGAAAAATGCACCTGAGAATGTTGAAGCGTTGATTTTCTTGAAGAACATCATTGATGAAGGACAACTAAAGCCAGTTATTGATCGAAGGTATTCAATAGATCAGATAGTAGAAGCCCATCGATATGCGGATAAAGGACGTAAAAAGGGGAATGTAGTGATTGCCATAAACTGATAAAAACGTGTGGTAACACCACCTAAGAAAACATGGGGCAGACAGTGGTCTTTGGAGAGTTTCGTTCTTATAGTTAATTTGGAGGTGAAAGAATGGAAGCGGCTTTGAAACGCCCCACGCTTCTCAGCTGCAGACCGTTATAAGCAATTGTTGAAATAACTCATCATGAAACTTATCATCCCTAGATCTTTGGTGTTAATCATTTGCATTTTAATAACGCAAAATATTTCTCTAGCCCAGGATAATAAAATAAAGCTACATGCTGTAAGTCTTGGTACTGGTATTGCCACTACGGCGACTGAATCCTCTGAAACCGGTTTAGGACTAAATTTCGACTTCGCTACTATAGTTAAAAGACATATAATTTCCTTTAATGCAAATGTTGGCTCTGATATATCCACAGAACGGGGTGAGGAGTCTTTTTTTGAATTGAATTTAACCTACGGCAGAAAATGGGAAATTGATGAAGACTTAGTCATTGAGGGACATTTAGGTATAGGGATTTTTACTTTTGATGAAACAATAGAAGACTCAAATTTCAATCTTGATTTGCCAGGAGTAGCCACGGGTTTCCCCTTCCGGCTTAAAATACTTTATTATCCAACCGAAAAGTTTGGATTAGGCCTAAATCCCAATGTTAATTTCAATGAGGGTTTCACTGCCTACTCATTGAATTTCATCCTTCAACATAATTTCAATTAATTACTGCATACAGTTCTACATTTACCACCACCTGCAAATGAAAATGTAAGCGGAAATGGATAATAACGACACCACAACATTGTATAACCGCAATTACGGCGGATTCGACTACGTCCGAATCCACTCGGAATTGCAAACGCGTCTGTAACAAACCGAAAATTAACGCACATAAACCCGTAGCTGACGGTTTTACGAAGCCGTTGGCAGCAATAAAAAAGCAATAATGAAAAAATTAATATTACCATTTCTTACAGTCCTTTTTTCGTTAATCAACTGTACTAATTCGCAAACAGTCAAAACGGTCAATCATCAAAATACTACAGATGAAAAAATTGCAAAAGACCTGTCTGAGCTTATTTTTAAACACACTAAAATATTTCCCAATAACACGCAACTCGCCTTTGCATTAATTAAAAATGGAAAAACTCAATTTTATGGCGTGGAAAAAAGAAACGACACTATTTTCAGCATTAAAAATCATAACAATGCTTTTGAGGTTGGATCAATCAGTAAAGTATTTACTTCTGTTTTGCTTGCTGATATGGTGTTAGATAACACGATTAGCCTAGATTCCGACATCAATCAATATTATGATTTTCAGTTTAATAAAAACCAAAAAATCACATTTAAAGCATTAGCAAATCATACCTCTGGAATGCCAAGAATGCCTTCTGATTTCGAACTTGATTTTAACAACCCAGACCCGTTTACCAGCTATACTGAAAAAAAGCTGTTACACTATTTAGCCAATGCATTAGAGTTAACACAGAATCAAGCTCCTAAATATGCATATTCAAATGTAGGTGCAGGGCTTTTGGGCTATACACTATCAAAGATTAAAAAAAAGTCATTAATCAACCTGTTACAGGAAAACATCTTTTCCAAGTATAATATGACTAACAGCACAATAGGTAGTAAAAACGTAACCACGCATCTGGTTCAAGGCTTGAATGCAGATGGCCAGCCAACTTCTAATTGGAATTTTGGTCCGTTATCTGGTGCTGGTGCCATTATATCAACTGCAGAAGACCTTTCAAAATTTGCAATTGCACAGTTTCAAGAAAACGACAGTATTCTCCACTTAGCAAGAACAAAAACACATACTATGAGTGAGAAATCTAGCATTGGTCTTGGATGGCATATTAAATCAAATACACCAAACGAAAAATGGTTTTGGCATAATGGCGGAACAGGTGGTTATACGTCCTGTATGGTTGTAAACACAGTAAATAAAAACGGTGTTATTATATTATCAAATGTTTCTGCTCTTGGTGAACCAATGGATAATATTGATAAACTATGTTTTTCAATTATGGAAACATTGTAGCCTGACATTACTCCTGCCAACAACGTGTCCTATGAAAAGCATTAGGTCAGTTCTTTAAAGATATTATTTCTTTTTTTACTTAAATCATCTCTTTTTCTTTTTGATATAACTTGCTCCGCATCCTATATGTGATCGACCGCTTGGGGACGTCACCGGCATCAGTATGATTATAAGTTATAAGAAGCCCTTCCACTTGCTATAAATATGTGATCTTTTGTATGTCACCCCCGTTGTTTTGTGGTATGGTCCTGAGTACTACTGATGAGCTTAGTTATGGTTTATAGTTATACTACAACACCTATCTCATTGGTGTTTCTGTCTTAATTACTGTCAGGGTCCTATCAACAAATTAGTGGACCAATGTATAATAACACCTATGGTTTAACGCCTTCAGAGGTCTGGGATTATTTGCTATTTTAGGGACTAACATAAACAATACGGAGACTAGGGGGTGCAGGCGCCAAACCATAGTCTGGGCCGTTGGCGGTTATGCAAGACAACCCGAGTGGTCAATATAAATTAATTAAAATGAAAGCTTTTACAAAAACAAAATATGGAGGACCAGAGATACTTCAATTGGAAGAAGTAGAAAGGCCATCTCTAAAAGATGATCACATTCTGGTAAAAGTTATAGCCAATTCAGCCAATCCCGCTGACTGGCATATTCTTCGGGGAAAACCTTTTTTTGCGCGGTTCTCTTTCGGATTATTCAAACCCAAAGATAAAATCCTGGGGGCTGATTTTGCAGGCACTGTTGAAGAAGTAGGAAACTATGTGGAGCATATTAAGGTTGGAGACAGGGTATTTGGAGAGACCCTTAAAGGAGGTGCTTTTGCTGAATACACTTGTGCACCGGCAAATGTTTGTGCCATCATGCCCGAAGGAATAGATTTTCCTAAAATGGCAAGCGTACCTGTAGCCGGAGTAACGGCTTTGCAAGCGCTCATCACTCATGGACAACTAAAAGAAGGAGAATCGGTTTTAATCAACGGTTCTTCAGGAGGTGTCGGTCATTTCGCTGTACAAATTGCAAAAGCCTATGGTGCTAAAGTAACAGCAGTTTGTTCCAGTAAAAACATTGGCTTCGTAAAGACATTAGGAGCTGATCAAGTTATTGCATACGACAAAGAAAACATTCATCAACACGACGGGAAATACAACCTTATTATTGATACGCACGGCAATCTTTCTCATAAAGACTACAAACGTATGGGACAGCGAGGTGTCATGGTAGGCTTCACAACATTGGGGCATATGATTTCGGTACTTTTAAATACAACTATCAGCAAATTTCCTTTGACTCAATTTACAGCAGAAGCCAACACAAAAGATTTGGAAACGTTAGCAACTTTAATTCAGGACAGGAAAATTAAAGTTCACATAGAAAAGATCTATTCTTTTAATGAAATACCTGAAGCCTTACGATACATCGAAGCCATGCATACTAAAGGAAAAGTTGCAATGATATGGGAAAGTGCTGACAGCAGCAGGGATATTGATAATGAAAAAAAAACAGAAACCGCTAACATTGTATAACCGTATTGCGGGCTTAACGGATAAAATTGAGCATTTTTACTCGTAAGAGACTGTCCGGTATACGCACAGTGAATCGCTTCGAAATCCCGCACTAAGCTTATACATGACCGTCGGCAGCAATGCATGATGGATTTGAAAGCCTGGGTGCTTTCAGCACTTTATTTAAAACCAAAACAGGAAAATCACCTGCTGCATTTTAAAAAGAGCTACTTTAAAGAAGCAAATTAGATTCAAAGTTCTGAACTTTGGAATAGGAATAAAGAAATCAAAGATGAAAGTAACACTAATTAGCATTCCCGTTAGAGACCAAGATAAAGCCTTAAAATTCTATACAGAAAAACTGGGTTTCATAAAAAAGAAAGACAAACCCATGGAGGGAGGAAACAGATGGCTGACATTGGTTTCAAAAGACGCACAAGATGGACCAGAAATATTACTGGAACCAGCACCAAATCATTTTGAACCTTCTAAAGTCTATCAAGATGCATTGATGGAAGCTGGAATTCCATACACTCAATTTGATGTCGAAAATGTTGATGCAGAATATGAACGATTGACAAAACTTGGGGTAGAATTTAGTGTAAAACCAGCTACAATGGGAACAACCAAATATGCAGTATTTAACGATACCTGCGGAAATAATATTGAAATTACCGAGGAATTATAAAAACACTACAGCCAACTATGTACAGCCAATCATAGCCGCCTACCAGCAGGCCAACGGCTCATCTGCAAGACCGTTGTGTAACAGCTGAAAAAACCAGCGGAGATTTGAATAAAACCAATGACATTATGGAAAATTACATAGACGGATTTGTCCTTCCAGTTCCACGAATTCACCTGGATGAATATAAAGGTGTGGCCGAAAAAGTAGCTGAAATCTGGAAAGAATATGGAGCAATTCAATACGTGGAGTGTGTCGGAGAAGATTTGAAATTAGAAGGCACTCGTTCTTTCGTTGAAGTAGTGGATATGAAACAAAGTGAAGTAATTGTTTTTGGATGGGTTATTTTCCCTTCCAAAGAGATTCGGGACAGCGCTAACAAGAAAGTTCTGACTGATTCAAGAATGAAGGAACTCGTTGCCCCATTAACCGACCCCAAAAGAATAATATTTAATGCTGAAAGAATGGTTTATGGAGGGTTCCAGCCACTTGTTCACTTGAATACTCCGTACGTTTAAAATAAAAATAACCGTTGCACAACAATACCTATACGCTATGCGGGTGAAAGTGCTCCTATGAAGGCAATTACAATAAAATAAATTCAGTAGGCGGACACTGAAGTGCCTTGAAATCCCTTACTACGCATGGCCGAAGCCGTTACCGAAAATTGCGCTTTTGGTATTATTCAGTAAGCTTTAAGGGTGCAGTGACACATCTTCTCTCTTAAAAATCCAAAACCCAAAAAAATACTATTGAAAATACGGCCAGGGGCCCAATGGCCCGGCGTTCCCTGGGCAACGGTAAGGTGATGGCCCATGGTATGGCGCGCGCAATAATAGGTGACAACGACTATCCTTCAGCGCTACCCGCCGTCTTCTGAAAATTTCCTACATTTAATCTTAACTAAACCCAGCCGGAAGGTCGCCATCGGCCTAGCGCCTTGCCGGCGCTAACCTTTTCCGGAAAGCCCGAAAACCCGCCGCCGGCACAACGCCGAAAAACCTCACCGGAAGCATTGCATGGGCCGTTGCAGCCAAATTTACCAAGAGGGGAAAAATCGATTCAACCCAAAACTTATAGAAGATAAAAATTCACTTTCAAATGGATCAAATGTTGCACATTAAAGATTACATATCCAATATCCCGGACTATTTTAAAACATCCCAAAATCTACCACCTTGGGAATTGACAATAAATTTGAAGGTGATTATTGAAAAAATATTGCCGAAACTTGGCTCAGGGTTCAAAATAGAAAACGGAATAGCCATTCATAAATCCACTACCATCGAAAATGGAGTCACAATTAAAAGACCTTTTATAGCAATGGAAAATTGTCATATTGGAGCAAACTCATATTTTCGAGAAGGTGTGTTTCTGGACAAATCAGTAAAAATCGGACCTTGTTCAGAAATAAAGAGCAGTATAATCTGTTCCCAAACCGCAATTGCACATTTAAACTATATCGGAAACAGTATTATTGGGCAAAATGTGAATTTTGAGGCCGGCTCGATTGCTGCAAACCACTACAATGAGCGAGAGAATAAAAGAATTTGGATTAAGCACAATAACAAATCCCTTGATACCGGAGTTGAAAAATTTGGTGCGTTAGTTGGAGATAACTCTAAAATAGGCGCAAACGGAGTTTTATCTCCCGGAACTATACTAAACAAAAATTCCATAGTGAAAAGGCTAGAATTGGTTGACCAACAACAAAGGAATTTATAACACGAATCGTTCGGACTTTTTATTGGGAAGGTATGGAAAACGCATCGCAAATGAAAAAATCCAAAGATACCTGTGAGCATTATTATTGGGGAGAAAATTGTAGCGGATGGCATTTGGTGAAATCTAAAAGTTTAAGCGTAATTGAAGAAATGATGCCTCCAAAAACTCAGGAGAAAAAGCACTATCACAATAATTCACAACAATTTTTTAGGGTTTTGAGTGGAAAGGCAACCTTCGAAATTGAAAATGAAACAATAGAGGTGGAAAGTGGAGACGGAATTCATATCCCACCGAAAATAAAGCACCGAATCAGAAATGACCAATGTGAAAATTTGGAGTTTATCGTGATTTCTGAACCTACAACTCGGCGAGATAGATACGAATTGGATGCATAAAAACGCTATACAACCCTATAGAACCACAATTTGCTGCGCTGTTCGCGTTGCCCGGAACGGCCGGGGAGTCCGTCCCTGTTAATTGAATGATTACCAGGTGATAATCTATTAACTTAAAAACCGCAACAAATGGTTATACAAGAGCGTAAAGCGCAATGTAACAA
>MRWG01000729.1_pt1 | contig 28330 bp, 23 predicted proteins | sample 1013341 | NCBI WGS metagenome assembly MRWG01 (sample SAMN06117577, study PRJNA244670) | biofilm metagenome | biome: Water; feature: Cathode Biofilm; material: Biofilm; isolation source: microbial consortium enriched at the cathode of a solar microbial fuel cell | place: USA: District of Columbia ... | reverse complement strand
ACCTGCCCAGGTGGCGGAATTGGTAGACGCGCACGGTTCAGGTCCGTGTGCCGCAAGGCGTGGAGGTTCGAGTCCTCTCCTGGGCACCATGACTTCTGCTCATAGCAGCCCAAAGCCCTTGAATTTCAAGGGCTTTTTCTTTGTCTTCCTGCTTATGAATGACGATCGCATACCCCCAGAATCGCGCCAGAGCGCGGTATGGTTGGGGGTGTCGTTCCCGAACCGGCCGGAAGCCTGAGGAGCCATACCCCACTGGCCTTGTCCGATCTGCAAATCAGAAAAGCAGAACAAGCGGCTAATCCGCATCAGATGGGCGGCGGCGGCTTGGAGCTTTTTGTGCAGATCAACCCCGACAACTCGCAACTCTGGCGGATGAAAGACCGCTTCCTTGGCAAGGAGAAGCTGCTGGCCCTTGGCGCCTATCCGGCGATCTTGCTGTCTGATGCGCGGCGCAAAAAAGAGACCAAGCCGGCGAACAGATCGCCAACGGCATTGATCCATCGGTGGATGCGCAGCTGGACGGCATCAAAGCGGAAGCCAGGGCCGGCATCAGTCCCGTCAGCATACGGTATTGACGCCGCGCCCGAGCCTCGGCGCCGTTCCTGTGCGCGCGGCTGACGACGGTGCCTGCACCGTATCGCCACGCGCGCCTGGCCAGGTCGCGAAACGCCGGCGGTCAAACAATTCCAGTCGAAGGGGAGCGGCTCCAACGCTGACGAGGTTGATCCGCGGTTCGCCCACGGATCAACGACGTGCTTGGGTTAGCGCCAGATGCCATCGACGCGATCGAAGCTGTCCTTGCGAAGATCGTCGGTGGCCGCGATCAGCTTGGACTTGGCAATCTTGTCCGACGGCGTGCGCGGATATTCGTCGATGAAGCCCACGTAACGCGGCACCTTGAACGCGGCGAGGTTCTTCTTGCAGTGCTCGAATAGGGCGTCGAGCGAGAAGCTATCGCGGGAGACGCCGGGCTTCAGCTTGAGGTAGGCCTTGACCTCCTCCTTGCGCAGAGGGTCCGGCACCGGCACCACTGCCGCTTCCTCAATCTCCGGCATTTCGTGCAGCACCGCCTCGACCTCGCGCGCCGAGATGTTCTCGGACGAGCGACGAACCATGTCCTTGATGCGTCCGACGATGGAGTAGTAGCCCTCGTCGTCTACCGTGAACAGGTCGCCTGTGCGAAACCAGTCGCCATCGAAGCTTTCGGCGTTGGCGTCGGGCCGCTTGTAGTAGCCAAGCAGGATCGAGCGCCCGCGCATCTGCAACTCGCCCGGTTCGCCGATGCCGCATTCACGCCCCTCCTCGTTGATGATGCGTGCCTCGCGGAATGGCGCGGGCACGCCGCAGGTCCGTTTGTCCAGCTTGTGCGTGGCGGCAATCGGCATGAGGATGCCAGCGCCGATTTCGGTCATGCCGAAGGAATCGCGCGCGACAACGCCGAAGCGCTCCTCGGCTTCTTTCACCGAGGCCGGCGCCCAACCCCAGGCATTGATGTAACGCAGCGCCATCTGCTTGTCGGCGGGACTTGGCGGCAGCGCCTTCAATGCGACCTCGGAGAAGGAGGTGTAGTTGATCTCATATTCGCGGACCCAATCGAAGAAGCGGCTGAGGCTGAGGCGCTTTGCAACGTATGCCGTTCCGCCGAGATGCATGGTCATCAGCAGTTGCCACTGGGGATCCATGTAGAAGAACGGCGCCCACAGCAGCGAGCGCTTCACCGCTTCCTCGCCCATGCCGGCAGCGGCCGCAGACAGCGCCAGCAGCAGCCAGTAGTCATGGGTGAGCATGCAACCTTTCGGGAAGCCGGTCGTACCGGAGGTGTATTGCAGGCTCATCAGGTCGGTGGAGACGACAGGCCACGGTGCGTTGAACGTGCGCGCCTCGGCCAGCATCGCATCGAGCGAGCCGTAGCGGCTGTCGGCCTCGCCGCGCACGAAGACGCGGGCATCGTCGAGCACTGCCGGTCGCTTGGACATGCATTCCAGCGCAGGCAGCAGTGAGGCGTCGATGATGATCGCCTGTGCGTCGGACTGGTTGAGCAGGTAGTCGAGTTCGGTGCTGGTGTAGGCCGAATTGGTCGGCACCAAAACCGCTCCGAGCTTGGCAAGAGCAAACCACGACAGGACGAATTCGGGCACGTTGGGCATCATGAGCGCGACGTGAGCGCCCTTGCGTATGCCGCGAGCCATCAAGGCGGCCGCGAGACTGTCGGAACGCTTGTGCAGGTCGGCATAGGACAGGGTGATGTTGTCCTCGAACCAGATCGCGGCGGGCGCATCGCCCATCGTGGCGGCGCGCTCGGCAATGAAGGCACCGATCGAGGTTGGGAAGTTCATCGCCGCGATCGCGTCGCGCGCGGCCTTCATCTCGGCAATGCCGGGATCAATCGTCATTATCACTTCTCCTTGGCAGCGAGCGGCGGTGTCTTGTCGTAGGTGGCGCGAACGAGCTGGTACATGTGCCCTGCGAAGGCCATCGCCGTGTCGCGGTCAAGATCGAGCGAGCGATAGAACGTTTCCATCTCGACGCGTACCGCACGCGGCGGCAGCGAGGCGATGCGGCCGGCAACCTGGCGCGCGCGCTCTATCAATTGCTCGGGCTCGACAATCTCGTTGATGAGGAAGCAACGGCGGGCCTCCTCGGCGGAGATCGCCTCGCCTGTCAGCGCCATCCAAAGCGCTGCCGTCTGCGGGATCTGGCGGCCCAGTCGGGTGACCCCGCCCGCCCCGGGCATTCCGTAGGCGATTTCTGGCATGCCGAAGCGCGCCTTCGGCACTGCTATGCGCAGATCCGTCAGCAAAAGCAGGTAGATCATGCCCTGGCCCATGCAGGGACCGTTGACCGCGGCGATCATCGGCTTGGTGCGCTTGAGGGCAAGAATCTCACTTTCCCACCCCGGATATTCCGCCGGATCGCCCTCGCGGCGCGGCGTGAGGTGGCGGTCGACGATCTCGGCGGTCGTCCTCTCCTGCCGCTCGCTCTTGACGTCGTCGCCAGCGCAATAAGCGCGCTCGCCCGCGCCGGTCCAGATGCCGCAGCGAACTTCGGGGTCGGAATAGAAGTCCTTCAGGATGCCAAAAAGCTGCTCGTGCGCCTCGGGCGTCAACACGTTGACCGGCGGATTGTCGAGGGTGAGGACGGCAATGCCGTCCGCTTTCTCGTATCTGAACATCAATTGTTTCCCTGGTTTCTGGTAGCGCGGACGCGCATGAATTCTGCCAATCCCATCGCAAGCGTGGTGACGACGACAAAGACGGTTGAGATCGCCGCGATGGTCGGATTGATCTCGAAGCGAAGGTCGTTCCAGATCCGCACGGGAAGCGTCTCCGAGCCCCCCATCAGGAAGAGGGCAATGACCAGCTCATCGAACGAGACGAAGAAGGCGAAGATGAAAGCGGCGCAGATAGCCGGCATCAGCGGCGGAAAGGTACCGGTCCAGAAAGCCCGCAGCGGGCCGGCGCCGAAGATGCGCGCGGCCTTCTCCAGCATCGGGTCGCTCTGCCGATAAGCAGCACCGACGATCATCACGACGAAGGGCAGGCCAATCGCGGCATGGGCGAAGACGAGCGTGACCTCGCTGTCGGTGGAGCCGAAGCGCAACGCAAGGATGAAGACGCCGAGCGCTACGATGACGTTCGGCACGATCGCCGGTGCCAGCAGCAGCCCGGTGACGCCGGCACGCCATGTCTTCGAGAGCTTTGCGAGGCCGACGACACTCGCGGTTCCGGCGACGGTTGCAATGGCGCTCGCCATGGTCGCGATGCGCAAAGAGCGCCAGGTCGCGGCGAGCCAGACCGGGTCCGAGAAATAGCTCTGGTACCAGACGAGGCCCCAGCTCTTCGGCGGGAAGCCGAGGAACCTGTCGCCGCTGAACGACATTGGCACGACGATCAGGATCGGGAAGAACAGGAACAGGATCGCAAGGCCGAACAGGATGCTGGCGAGGATGCGCAGTTTCATGCCGTGCCCTCCCGGGGAGAGTATATGAACCGGCCGACGACGAGGCGCAGCATTCCGACCAGCGCGATGGTCGACACGAGCAGGATGATCGCCAAGGCGCCGGCAAAGCCCCAGTTGGCCTGGCTCACCTGATTGACGATCATGTTGCCGAGAAGGATGTCCTTCCGGCCGCCGACCAGTGCCGGCACGATGAAGAAACCCATCGACAGGATAAAGATGACCGACCAGCCGGTGACTGCGCCTTCGAGGCTTAGCGGCAGGAACACCTTGCGGAACGCGGCGAGTGGGCTTGCGCCGCATACGCGCGCGGCCCGAACCAGGCCGGGGTCGATGTCGGTCATGGCGGAGTAGCAGGTGACGACCATGATAGGCAGGAGAAGCTGCACCATGGCGACGTAGACCGCGCCGGTCGAGAACATCATCGGCAGTGGCTCGTTGATCACGCCCAGCCATTGCAGCGTCGCGTTGACGATGCCTTCGCGCCCCAGCACAACCATCCACGCATATGTGCGCACGAGAATGCTCATCCACAGCGGCACCAGAACGAGAAACAGCAGCAAAGGCCGGCGGTGCGCCGGCTGGTTCACGATGAACAACGCCATCGGGTAACCGAGAAGCAGGCAGATCGTCGAAGCGACGGACGAGACGATCAGCGTGTTCTGCAGAACGGACAGATAGGCCGGGCGCGTGAGCAACCGCTCGAAATGAGCAAGGGACAGTTCCGGCGTGAAGAAGGCTTCGCTGAAGACGAACACGACCGGCACTGCGAACATCAGCATGGCCAGCGCCAGGGCGGGCAGCAGGGTGAGGCGTTGATCGAGGCGCATCGCTCTATACCGGTTCTGGAAGGATCATGCGGCGACCCCCTTGTGGGGTCGCCGCGTCACGTTCGCGACTATTCGAGCATCCATTCCTGCCAGCGTTCCTGGAGTTTTTCCTGGTGCTTGGCCCAGAACACCGCGTCGACGACGAACTGCAGATCGACGTTGTCGGGGTGCGTGGGCATTTCACGGCCGACAGCGGGGTCGATGTGGTCGTAGAGGCCCTTCGTCATGCCGGGATAAGCGACCATCGCTGCGAACTCCGCGCTGCGCTTCGGATCACCGATCATGAAGTTTATGTACTGCTCGGCTGCCTTCTTATGCTCGGTGCCCTTGATGATGGCGACGTAGGACGGCTTGATCGCGCCTCCGTTCCAGACGGTGTCCACCGGAACGCCTTCCTGCTTGAGCTGAGTGATGCGGCCGTTCCAGGCGGTAGTGAAGGCAACCTCGCCGTCGGACAGCATCTGCACTGGCTGTGCGCCGGCGCTCCACCATGACGTTACGTGCGGCTTGATCTCGTCGAGCTTTGCGAAGGCGCGGTCAACGCCTTCCTCGGTCGCAAGCACGGCATATACCTCTTTCGGCGAGACACCGTCGGCAATCAGAGCGAATTCAAGGTTCTCTACGACCGAATCCTGCAGGGCACGCGGTCCCGGGAACGCCTCCACGTTCCAGAAGTCGGCCCAGGAGGTGATCTTCTTGCCTTCCGGCAGCTTGTCGGTGCGCTGCGCTATGATCGTCGAGTAGGTGGCCGCGATGCCGCCATCGACCAGCTTGGCCTGTTCCGGCAGCAGATTGTCCGGGTCAGCAACGGACCAGTCGATCGGCTCGAGCCAGCCTTCGATCGAAGCGGTCGCATATTCGATCGGTGTAAGCTCGGCGACGTCCCAGGTCGGATTGCCGGCCCTCATCATGGCCTGCAACGCCGACACGCGATCGGTCGTGGCGAGCGCCTTGACGCGGATGCCGGTTGCCTCGGCGAACGGCTTGTCGAACAGCATGTCCATCACCTGCGCAAGGCCGCCACCGGAGCCGGCATAGGTGATCTCGACATCCTGCGCGGCAACGCTGCCGGCCAGCAGCGGCAGCGCCACGGCAGTCGCGAGCAGGTTTCTTCTTGTCAGACGTGTCATTGTTGGGTCCTCCCGTCAGGTTTGGTTACACGTGAAGCTTTGTTGCATCCTGCGGCGCGAAGCCGAGCCGGACGGTGCTGCCCACTTCGGGCGCGGCCAGGTCGCTGGTTCGCGGCTCGGACATGCGCAGGGTCAGCCCGCTGAGCGTCCGCACGCGCATCTCCATCGACGCGCCCTTGAAGACGACGTCCTGCACGACCGCGTCGAAGCTCAGGTGGCCCTCCAACAGCGTCCGCTGGATCTTTTCCGGGCGAAGGCTCCATGCCACCACGCCGGTCGAGACATTGCCAAGGCCGATGGCGGCCGCGTGACCCTTATCGTCCACTGTCACAATGTTGGTGCGGCCGATGAAGTCCGCGACGAAGCGGGTTGCAGGACGGTCGTAGAGCGCGCCGGGCGTGTCGAGCTGACAGATGCGACCGCGGTTCATCAAAGCGATGCGATCGGACAATGCCAGCGCCTCGCCTTGGTCGTGAGTCACGAAAAGAACCGTGGTGCCGAGATCGCGGTGCAGACGCCGGATCTCTTCTTGAAGTTCTTCGCGCAGTTTGAGGTCCAGGGCCGAAAGACTCTCGTCCATCAACAGCACGGGCGGCTCGGCGACGACCGCACGGGCAAGCGCGACGCGCTGTCGCTGGCCACCGGACAGGGCAGCCGGGCGGCGGTCGCCATAGCCAGACAACTGCACCATGTCGAGCGCGCGCGCGACGCGGGCTGAAACGTCGCCCGATGAAATCCTGCGCATGCGCAGAGGAAAGGCAACGTTGTCGAAGACGCTCATGTGCGGGAAGAGCGCGAAGCTCTGGAAGACCATCCCAACATTGCGCCTTTCGGGGGGAAGCGCACCCACGGCGCGATCGCCGATAAACACTTCGCCCGAAGTGGCGCGGTCGAAACCTGCGAGAATGTTGAGGGCCGTCGTCTTGCCCGAGCCACTCGGGCCCAGGAGGGTGATGAACTCGCCCGCCGCGATGTCCAGGCAGAAATCGTCGAGCGCCATCACATTACCGAAACGGCGCGAGACCTTCTCAAAACGTACCGGAGCTCTTCCCTGATCCATAGCTTCCAATTCAATTATGACGTAAGCGTCAGTAATGACATTGACGTCATTTATTTAACGAGTCAATATCCGTTCATGTCGAAAGGGATCAGAGCCAAGGCAGTGGGAAAAGAGCAGGTCGCCCCCGCCGCGTTCGACTTCGTCGAGCTGATGGCGGAGCGCGCGGCGCTCATGCGTGGCCGGCCCAAGCGAGTACGCACCCGCGCGAAAATTCTCGCCGCGGCGGTGCGGGAACTTGCGCTGAAGGGTTATGAGGGACTGACGGTTGACGGCGTGTGCGCCGGGGCCGGGATGGCGCGTGGCACGTTCTATCTCTACTATTCCGACCGGGCGCAGATCGCGGTCGCGCTCCAGCGGATGTTCTGGACCGCGGTGTACCGCAAAAGGCCGCGACTGCGCGGCAAGGGGCTCAAAGAGCGCGTGCGGGTGACCAACGCGTTCTACTTGGACCTCTACGCCCGCAACGCAACGTTTCTAGCCGCGCAATCCTCCCTTTCGCGCGACCGCGCGGATTTCCGCCTTTGGCATGACCAGATGAACCATCGTTGGTCGCTGATCATCGCGGCCAACATCCCCGGCACGCTTCCCCCAGAGGAGAAGGTGCTGCGCGCGCGCGCGCTTGTCGCGATGGCCGATGAACTCCTCGCCAGCATTTTCACTGCCCGCACGCCCAGCCTCAGGCATTGGGCGGATCACCCCGATCGTCTTGCCGACTGCCTGACCGCGATCTGGACGCGGGTCGTGGTCGAGGACATCGAAATCTGAAGGATCACGACCATGACCGGCACCTTGGCCGCCGCTTGTCACCTGCACGACCTGATCGGACTGGAGAACGTTTCCGATTGGCGGACCATCGACCAGGAGACCGTTGACCGCTACGCCGTGGTTACCGGTGACGGCGAAGGTGAGTGGATCCATCTCGACCCCGAGCGGGCGGCGCGTGAGGCTCCCTATGGCGGCACGATCGTGCCGGGCTTCCTGCAGGTCGCCAACTTGACGCGGCTCTTCGGCGAGACCGTCAAGGGCTTTAACGGCGTGGACCCGAACCATGCGCTAAATTACGGGTTCGACCGTCTGCGTTTCGTGGGGCCATTGCCAGTGGGCGCACCATTTCGGGCTCGCATCCGTGTCAGCGAGATTCGCCAGCATCCGACCGGCGGGACGATCCTCAAACAGGACGTGACCCTTGAACGGGAGAATGGAAAGCCCACGCTGATGGCGGAGTGGCTGTTCTTCCTGACCTCACAGGCGATCAAGCAGCCTTTGAAGGAAGCCTAGATTGCTGCCCTTGATCCACGAGAGGCGATCGGGGGCAAATTATTGCGGTGTAACGAACAGGTCGCTTGCATGGCTTGCGGCGCAGGCAGCGTCCGCCCATCCTGGTTCGCCTTGCGGTGCAGGTACAAGGGTCGCCCTGCCGCCGGCATCCTGCGCCGGCGCCCCACCCACAACAACGCCGTCCTGATGGAGATGGCGTCTGCGGGCACGCGCGGCAGCGGCAAGGTCTGTTCGGCAGGGTCACCAACTCCATGTTCGAACAGCCGCCCGCTCCGGTGCTGACGGCGCGCCGAGACCGGCCCGCAGCGGTGGTTTGGACCGGTTCAGCCGGCCTCCATCGCGGTGTCGAGATCCGCGATCAGGTCGGCGGGATCCTCCAGGCCCACATGCAGGCGGATCAGCGCGCCGCGGCCCTGCCAGCGCGTCGCGGTCCGGTATGCCGCCGGATCGGCGGCGATCGCCAGGCTTTCGTAACCGCCCCAGGACGATCCGATCCCGAACAGCCGTAGCCGGTCGACGATCGCCGCGGCGCAATCCGCGCTCTTGGTGGCGAGCTCGAACGCCATCAGCCCGCATGCCCCGGTAAAGTCGCGCCGCCACAGCGCGTGGTCCGGGCTTTCCGGCAAGGCCGGATAAAGCACGGATGCGACGTCGTCGCGCGCGGCGAGCCAGGTCGCGACGGCGAACGTGGTTTCTTGATGCTGGCGCAGGCGCACCGCCATCGTGCGCAGTCCGCGCTGCGTCAGATAGGCTTCGTCGGCGCCGACGCAGATGCCGGTCTGACGGGCGCCGTCGCGCAGGCGCGGCCAGCTTTCCTCGTTGGCGATCGCGATCCCCAGCATGGCGTCGGAATGGCCGGCGATATATTTGGTGCCGGCATGGATCGAGACGTCGACACCATGGGCGAGCGGCTGGAAGAAGAGCGGCGTCGCCCAGGTATTGTCGATCATTACCGTCGCAGCGGCCGCCTTTGCCGCCCGGGCGATCGCCGGCACGTCGGCGACCTCGAAGGTGAGCGAACCGGGAGATTCCAGGAAGACCAGCTTGACGCCCGATCTCATAAGCCGGGCGATGTCCGCGCCCAGCCTTGGGTCGAAATAGATGGTCTTCACCCCAATGCGGCGCAGATAGGTGTCGCAGAAGGTTCGCGTCGGCCCATAGGCGTTGTCTGTCATCAAGATGGTGTCGCCGGCGGCGACGAAGGCGGTGACCGCGCTGGCGATCGCGCTCAGGCCCGAGGGATAGAGCTGGGCGCGATGGCCGCCCTCCAGTTCGCAAAGCGCGTCCTCGAGCGCGCGGGTGGTCAGCGTTCCGGTGCGGCCGTAAACCATGCGCTTGCCGTCGGCAGCGCGCTCGGCGAAGGCGGCCTTGCGGTCCGCCATGCTGGCCTGAATGACGGTCGAGACCCGGTAGAGCGGCGGATTGACCGCGCCGTTCCATGCTTCGGGATCGCGCCCGGCATGGACCACGCGCGTCATCGGCCGGTCGCTGCTGCCGCCGCTCATGGCGTCACTCCCCGGGCGATTTTCGGCGGGTCGTAGGCCGTCACCGGCGGTGCGTCGGCCGCCCGCTCGACTTCGACGAGGGCGGTTTGGGCGACCGGCCCCTGGCCGAGCCTGGAGGTGCCCTTGTCGATGGTGAGCACGTTCGGATTGCCGTGCTTGTCGGTGCTGCCGTCGCGCGCGGGATCGCTCGGATCGTACCAGGATCCGGTCGCGAGTTGCACGACGCCGGGGCGGATCGCGTCGGTGATCCTGACGCCGGCGAGCACGGAGCCGCGCGCGTTGAAGACGCGCACGATTTCGCCTTCGGCCAGCGCGCGGGCGGCCGCGTCCACCGGATTGATCAACAACGGCTCGCGCCCGCCGACTTTGCCGGAACGGCTGAGCGCGGTGTCGTCCAACTGCCCATGCAACCGGTTGCGCGGCTGGTTGGAGATCATGTGGAGTGGATGCACGCCGGTTTGCGGCGAGCCCAGCCATTCGGCCGGTTCGAGCCAGGTCGCGTGTCCGGGGCAGTCGTCGTAGCCGAAACCAGCGATCGTCTCGGAATAGATCTCGATGCGGCCCGACGGCGTTTTGAGCCTGGATCCTTCGGGGTCGGCGCGAAAATCGGCGAACAGGTCGAAATCCGCGGCCGGTGGCTCGATTTCGGCAAAACCCCGTTCCCAGAAACTATCGAAATCCGGAAGTTGGACCTGACGGCGCGACGCCTGTTCGCGGGCGGTGTCGTAAAGGTGGCGGACCCAGCCCATTTCCGAGCGGCCCTCGGTAAAAGCCTGCAGCGTGCCCATACGTTCGGCGAGGTCGCGAAAGATGTCGTGGTCGTTGCGCGCGCTGTGTAGCGGCTCGAGCGCCTGCTTCATCGCGATGATGAAGCGGTCGCGTCCGCACGCCCCGACATCGTTGCGCTCGAGCGTCGTGGTTGCCGGCAGCACGATGTCGGCGAAGCGCGCCGTGGCCGTCCACCAGCTCTCGTGCACGATGAAGGTCTCCGGTCGGCGCAACGCTGTACGCATCCGGTTGATGTCCTGGTGATGATGGAACGGGTTGCCGCCGGCCCAGTAGACCAGCCGGATATCCGGGTAGCGGCAGGCCCGGCCGTTGAAATCGTAGGCCGCGCCGGGATGCAGCAACATGTCGGAGATGCGGGCCACCGGGATGGCGGTCTCGACCGGGTTGGCGCCGGCGCTGAGGTTGGGCGAGGCGATCTCCGTGCGCGGCGTGCCCATGCCCGAGATCGAGCCGTGCCCGAACGCGATCCCGCCGCCGGGCAGACCGATCTGGCCGAGCATGGCGGCAAGGGTGATGCCCATCCAGAAAGGCTGTTCGCCGTGGTCGGCGCGCTGCAGGGACCACGTCATGGTGATCATCGTGCGCGTTGAGGCCATGCGCCGTGCCAGGGAGCGGATCGTTGCCGGGTCGATGCCGCAGATCGCCCCGGCCCAGGCGGCGTTCTTTTCGGTCCCGTCCGTTTGTCCGGCGAGATAGGCCTCGAAACGCTCATAGCCGACGCAGTAGCGATCGAGGAAGGCGCGGTCGTGCAGGTTTTCGACAAGCAGCGTGTGGGCGATGCCAAGCATCAGCGCGGTGTCGGTGTTCGGCCTGGGGGCGATCCATTCCGCGTCGATCCCGTCATCTATATCCGCCCGCAACGGGCTGATATTGACGAACTCGACGCCTGCCGCACGGGCTGCCCGGATCGCCGACGGCGCGGCGTGTTCGGCCGGGCCGCCCGCGGCCACTTGCAGGTTCTTGTCCGGTAAGCCGCCAAAGGCGACGACCAACCCGCCATTGCGAGCGATGCTGCTCCAGCCGGTGACAGGGCCGCCGCAGGCCTGCGTCGAGCCGAGCAAATGCGGCAGTAGGGTCAGTCCGGCGGCAATGGAGTAGTTCTGGATCTGGCCGACGAAACCACCGGTCGTGTTCAAGAACCGGTTCAGCTGGGTCTTGGCATGGTGAAAGCGACCAGCGCTGCTCCAGCCGTAGGACCCACCGAAAATCGCCTCGTTGCCATGGGTGGATCGCACCCGCTCCAGTTCGCTGGCGACGAGATCGAGCGCTTCGTCCCAGCCGACCGCGACGAATTCGTCGCGTCCCCGCGCCTCACGAGAGGCCGGGCCGCGTTCGAGGAAACCGCGACGCACAACCGGTGCGGCGATCCTGCTTCCGGCGTGCACCGCGTCCGGTATGGCGCCGGTCAGCGCCGAGGGCTGCAAATCGTGCCGGAAGGGCCTGACGCCGACCAGCCTGCCGTCACGAACGCCGGCGTCGAACGCCCCCCAATGGGAGCTGTGAGAAACCCAGCGAATGGCGGGGTCGTCGAGAATTTCGGTCATGTGTCCTCCAGCTTGGGTGCGTCGGCCAAGCCCGTGTGCGACGACGGAGCGGCCAGGCAGACGCCGGCTTTCATCAACGCCTCGGCCTCTTCGGTCGAGAAGCCGCAATCGGCGAGGGTTTCGCGCGTGTGTTCGCCAAGCCGTGGCGCCAGACGACGCACGCTGCCGGGTGTGCGTGCGAAACGGACCGGGATGTCGACCTGGCGCAGCGCGCCCTCGCTGGGATGCCGGTCGTGCCGCAGCAGGCCGGTCGCCTCGACCTGCTCGTCGGTCAGGAGCTCCTCGAGCGAATTGACCCGCATGGCGGGAATGTCGCCTTTTCGGCACAGAGACAACCATTCCTCCGTGCCGCGCCCTGCGAGAATTTCCGCAAGCGTGGCGTAGAGCCAGTCGACATGGGTCGAGCGCGCCGTGGCTGAGCCGACGCGCGGATCGTCGGCGAGGTCGGGCCTGCCAGCGGCAGCGAAGAAGCGCGTCCATTGTCGATCTGTGTAAGGGATGACGCTGATATGGCCGTCGCGCGTCTCGTAGGGCTTGCGGTGCGGCGACAGAACGCGCGCATAGCCGGCGGGTCCTTCGGGCGGCTCGAAGGTCAAGCCCTGCAGGTGCTCGACCGCCATGAACTGGACCATGGTGTCGAACATCGGCACGATGACCTCCTGTCCGCGGCCGGAGCGCTCGCGTTCGAACAGCGCCATGGCGATTGCCGAGGTGGCGTGCAGGCCGGCGGTCTTGTCGACAAGAATGGTGCTGACGAAACGCGGCGGCCCGTCGCCTCCCTGCATGCGGGCGACGCCGCTTGCCGCCTGGATGACGTCGTCGAGGGCGGGCAGGTCCGCATAGGGGCCGGACGAGAAGCCGCGCACCGCACAGTGGATTAGGCGCGGGTTGATCGACGCCAGCGAGGCGTAGTCCAGGCCAAGCCGCGCCGCCGCTTCGGGGCGAATCGAATGCAGCACCACGTCCGCCTTTGCGACCAGCCGCGTCACCACCTCGCGCGCCGCTTCGCGCTTGAGGTCGATCGCCAGGCTCTTCTTGTTGCGATTGAGGTTGAGGAAGATCGCGCCCATTCCCGGATTGCGGAACGGGCGGGCGTGGCGCATCACATCGCCTTCCGGGGGCTCGATCTTGATCACGTCGGCGCCCATGTCGCCGAGCATCAGCGCGGCGAAGGGGCCGAGCACAACCGAGCTGAAATCCAGCACCCGGATGCCGGCCAGGGGACCGCTCATCGCCGTCGCCCCCTATTGACTGTCGCGGACGATGGTCTCGCCCGCGATATTGTCCACCGTGACCGCGCATTCATAATAGGTCACGAGCGGCTCGGCGCCGAACATCTTGGTCATGCGTGCCTTCCACTCGGCGTCATACCAGGCTTCCGCATCGCCGCGGCTGCGCCAGGTGTAGACGCCGCCGCCACCGGCCGGTCCGTTGAGATAGTCCTTGCGCACCAGCCCCTTTGGCGCGAGCGCACGATAAGTAGGCGCGGTGTTCAGGGCGGACGCGATGGCGGCCTGGCGGCTGCGCTTGGGCAGCGGGATCTGCACGATCGCGATCGTCAGCGGCGCGGCACTCATTTGGGCTTGTCGCCATAGCTGAAATCCATGCCGGGCGCCGGATCGGCATTGGGGCCGTAAGGAATGATCGGGTAGCGCAGCCCGGCCCGCGACAGGCCCTCCATGCCCTCGATGGCGCGCGCGAGTTCCTGCGGCCGTAGCGCCATCAGAAGCTCGTCATCGGCGACGCCGCCATAACGGCGTTCAGCGAAGCACGGTATCGACAGGCTGGTCTTGCCGGTCGCCAGCGCCGTGCCCCAGGAATCGGCGCATGCGCTTTCGCCGGTGACCGAAAAATCAAAGCGTTCGTAACGCCGCCACTGCAGGCCGTTGATGAAGATGATCATCTGGCCGGGCGTGCCGTAAAACAGCACGATATCGGGATCGTCGAGGCGAGCCGAACGGAGCGGTGAAACCGCGACCCCGGCATACCGGCCGTGCGGTACGCGCGGCATCTGTTCCTGATGCTGGCGGGCCGCGTCCTGGTTCTCGAACCAGATGCCGTTCATCCGCTCGCCTGAAAGATAGGCCTCGGACGGCTTGTTGAGGCCGAGGATACCGCCGCAATTGGAGTGCGGGCGCACATTGTCGTGCGTGAAGCCGAGGGTGATGCCTGAATAGCGGCACCGGGTCACGAGCTGGCAGGATGTGAAGGCGGTGCCGGCCTGCGGCAGTCGAAGTCCGGGGATCGCCCGCATCGCGTCCACGGTTTCGAAAAGCTTCATGGAGATCGGTAGCGTGCGCAAGCGCAGCAGGTCCTGCAACCGTGCCCCCAGAGCCTTCAGCGCCTCTGCGTCGAGAGCGTCCGATGTACGCGTTGAAGGGTGTTCGGCGGTGCTTGCTTCGGCCATAAGAGCGGTCCTCCCGGCATGCTGGACAAGGCTGGGCCCGGCGAAGCCTGCGTAAGCCTCGCTGCCTCAGAATGTCCATTCGGTAGGAGAAAGAACGGTGGAATGGATACAAGACTGCCGCGGAGTGTCCACACAGTGAATACTTTGGCGCCAAACGACTTGTGGTCCGCGCTGGTCCTATCGACGCTTGCCGACATCCCGGTGGGAACGGTTGATCGGTCATCGGTCGCCGACAGAAGCGACAGAAAATGATTGGTAGGAGGCAATTATGTTTCGAACACGGATACTCGCGGCGGTAGGGCTGGCGGCCATGTGCCTGGCGCCTGTCGCGCCCGCGCAGGCCGAGGAGGTTAAGTTGCCCGCCAATATGGTCTGGGTCTCTTATGATGTCGGAGCCACGGCCTACAATTCGGCGGTCTCGATAGCGGCGACCTTGAAAAACAAGACCGGCACCGAGGTGCGGATCCTTCCGGCCAAGAGCGATGTGGCCCGGCTGACGCCGCTCAAGGACGGACGTGCCCAGCTCGCCACGCTCGGCACGGATTCGATCTTCTCGCAGGAAGGTGTCTACGAGTTCGGGGCGCCCAATCTTGGCCCGATCCCGGTGCGCTACGTGGCGCTCAGCATCTCGCAGGGCTCGACGGGGCTGATCGTCGCGGCGGATGCCGACGTCAAGAGCGCGGCCGACCTCAAGGGCAAGCGTATGGCGATCGTCAAGGGATCGCCCGTATCGCGCCGGCTGAACCTTTCCTATCTCGCCTTCGGTGGATTGGACTTCGACGATGTCGAGGTGGTTGAGGTGGCCAGTCTGAAGGCCGGCATCGACGCGGTTATTGACGGCCGCGCCGACACCGCCATTTCCAACACCAACAATTCGGACGGCGTGCGCGTTTCCTCGTCGAACCGTGGCCTGACCTGGCTGGTTACGCCGCATGACGACAAGGAAGCCTGGGAACGCATGTGGAAGGTGTCGCCCTGGCTCATCAAGCATGTCGCCACGATCGGTCCGGACGTACCGGAAACCGGTCTGGAGATGGCGACCCTCGCCTATCCGATCTTTTCGGCCGTCGACCAGACCGACGAGGAACTCGTCTACAACTTCACCAAGGCGTTGTTCACCTATTACGACGACTTCAAGGACGGCTATCCGTCGAACGCCGGCTTCAAGCTGGACAGCCAGCGCTTCAGCAATGTCTTCGTGCCGATTCATCCCGGCGCCGTCCGCTATTACAAGGAGATCGGGTTCTGGACGCCCGAATTCGAGGCACGCCAGCAGCGTAATCTCGAGCGTCAGGCTCTTCTGGCCGAGGCCTGGGCCGACGCCAAGGACAAGGCGGGTAGCGGCAGCGACGAGGATTTCGTCAAGGCGTGGCAGAAGATCCGAGCCGATGCGCTGGCGGCGGCCGGCCAGGACACCGTGTTCGAGGACTGGTAGGATGTGCCGGGCATAGCCTGTTGGAGCACGGGGCGGAACGGGCTGTTCCGCCCCGTGCTCGTTTTCTGCTAACGGTGGTCGAGGCGCGAAACCAGGGAGGGAAGTCGACCGTTGCAGGAGAACGATACCGACGGTGGAAACGAGGTTCGGCGTGGTTCGTCCGGCTACGAGCCCGTCAGGGCCGTTCTGCGCGCGTTCCGGGTGCTGGAGGAAGTCAACCGTCTCGGTCAGGCGCGTTTGCCCGAGATCGTCCGCGCTGTGGGCCTGCCGCGTGCGACTGTGATCCGCATGCTCGATACGCTCGAGGTCGCCGACCTTGTTCACCGCGATCCCGACCAGGCGGTCTACCAGGCGACGCCGAAGGTGCATCTGCTGTCGTCGGGGTTCAATTTCAATCTCTGGCTGGAATCGGCGACGACCCCGATCCTTCTCAAATTGTTGCGCCGGATCGGCTGGCCGTCCGATATCCTGATGCTGCACGGTCGCGAAATGGTGGTCAGCCATTCCAATCGCGGCCATTCCGTCATCGACATCAATCCGCGCTTCATCGGCATGCGTTCGCCGGTGCTGGGATCGGCTTCCGGCCGGGCCTACCTGGCCTGGTGCCCCGAGGACGAGCGGGAGCGCCTGATCCGTATCGTGTGCAACCTGCAGGACCAGCGGCGCATTCGTGCCGAGATCAAGCATACCCGCGCGGCAGGCTACGGATCGCGCGATATCGCGCTGCCGCCGAATGTCGGCGCCTTGGCGGTCCCCGTCATGATCGGCGACCGTGTCGCGTGCTGTATCGACACCGTGTTCCTGCCGCAGGTCACCACCGCGGCCGAGGTGGCCAGAAAATGTCTCGGCCCCCTCAGGGAGGCGGCGACGGAGATCGCCGCCGAAATGAGCATGACGACACAAAGCAAGAAGAGCCAGGGGTTCTTCGCACTGTCCACTACGTGAATAAAAAGCCACTGTGTGGTGGCTGCTCCCATGCGTGCGCGACTAGAAATCGGGCACCAACAGCATGGAGCGGCGTTTATGATCCGGTTGGCCACCGATATCGGCGGTACGTTTACAGACCTTGCGCTCGAACGCGACGGGGAGCTTCTGACTGGCAAGCTCCTGACCACCTTGGATCGCCCGGAGCAAGCCGTCCTAGAAGGCTCGCGCGATTTGCTGGCCCGTGCCGGCGTCGCGCCCGATGACGTTGACCTCGTCATCCACGGCACGACGCTCGCCACCAACGCGATTATCGAGCGGAAAGGCGCCAGGACCGCCTTCGTGAGCACCGCCGGCTTTACCGACATGATCGATATCGGTCACGAAAACCGGTTTGAGCAATACGATCTGATGATTACCCGCCCTCAGCCGCTGGTGCCGCGGCCGCTGCGTTTCGGTCTCCGCGAACGTATCGACGTCGAGGGCCAGGTGATCACCGCGCTCGCCGACGAGGCACTTGAGGAACTCGCGGATTTCCTTGCCAGCACGCGGCCGGAAAGCCTCGCGGTCTGCCTGCTTCACAGCTATGCCAACGCGACCCATGAAAGGCTCGTGGCCCGGTTCGTGCAAGACCGTTTCCCGGAAATCAGCGTGTCGCTGTCATGCGATATCTCTCCGCTCGCCGGGGAATATGAGCGCGCGACGACGACATGCGCCAACGCCTATGTGCGGCCGGTTGTCGTCGATTATTTCGTAAGAATGGAGCAGCGCCTGCGTGAAATGGGTATCCATGCGCCGGTACTGATCGTGATGTCGGAAGGCGGACTGGCTTCGATCGAGACGGCGTGCGAGGCGCCGGTCAGGTTGGTCGAAAGCGGTCCTGCCGGCGGCGCGTCGCTTGCCGTGTCGGTCGCGCACGCGTTCGGCATCGACAAGCTTCTGTCCTTCGACATGGGCGGCACCACTGCCAAAGTGTGCATCGTCGACGATTTCGTGCCCCAATACGATGCCTGGTTCGAAGTCGACCGGACCTATCGTTTCCAGAAAGGCAGTGGCCTGCCGCTGCGCATTCCCGTCGTCGATCTCGTCGAGATCGGGGCCGGCGGCGGCTCCATCGGTCATGTCGACGCCATGGGCCAGATCGAGGTCGGACCGCACAGTGCCGGAAGCGATCCGGGGCCGGCCGCCTACGGCTTCGGCGGCGACCGGCCGACCGTCACCGACGCCAACCTGGTGTTGGGCAAGCTCGATCCGCATCGTTTCGCCGGCGGTCGCATCGTCCTCGACCAGGCGCGTGCCGAAGCGGCGCTTAGCGCCGTCTTCGCGCAACCTCTCGGCCTGGAGCCCGCCCAGGCGGCCTCCGCGCTTGCCGAGGTTGTGGACGAGAACATGGCCAATGCCGCGCGCATGCACGCGATCGAGCAGGGCAAGGACATTTCGGAGTACGTCATGGTCGCGTTCGGTGGCGGTGGACCGCTGCACGCCGCGCGCATCGCCCAGAAGATCGGTATCGGCCATGTCATCGTGCCGCCCAATGCCGGCGTCGGCTCGGCGGTCGGTTTTCTCGCCGCGCCGGTTGCCTACACGATCCGGCGCACGAGCTATCTCATGCTCAACGAGATCGGGCCCGGAGAAGTCGCGACCGAGCTCGACGGGATCGTAGCCGCCGCGTCCGCCCATACCGCCCGCTTTGCTGCAACCGCCGAGCCGGACATCGAGTGGAAGGCGCTGATGCGGTACGCGGGCCAGGGACACCATATCGAGGTGCCCTTCGAGTACCCCTTCCCCAAGGACGACTTCAGGGCGTGGATGACCGGGCTGTTTGAGACTGAATATCTCAGGCAGTTCGGCCGCGTGTTGCCGCACCTGCCGATCGAGATCGTCGGCTGGGTACACCGCAACGCGCTGTCGTTGAGCGACCCGGCCACCATGTGGAACGGGCAGCGGGCATCGTCGGCCAAGCCGGTCGAAACGAGCCCGGCACGGGCCTACGATCTGGAGACGGCCGATTACGTACCGGCCGAACGCTTCGAGCGCGAAACCCTGGATGCAGGCTGGCGGGGCTCCGGCCCGGCCTATCTGACCGAAGAGCAGACGACGACGGTGGTGCCCGCCGGGTTCGCCTGTAAGACGGATGAGCGCGGCTTCATCCATTTGACGTTGTCGACGTAGAGGATGAGCGCCATGTCCTTCCAAACCGGTGATCTCAGCCGGCAGATCATGTGGCGGCGCCTGACCTCGGTGGTCGAGGAGCAGGCGCAGACGCTTATTCGGACCTCGTTCAGCCCGACCACCCGCGAGGCTGGCGACCTATCAGCGGGCGTGTTTACACCCGACGGGCGCATGATCGCCCAGGCGGTGACGGGCACGCCCGGCCACATCAATTCCATGGCCCGGTCGGTCTCCCACTTTATCGACGCCATCCCCCTGGCCGACTGGCGCGAGGGCGACGTCGCGCTGACCAACGATCCCTGGCAGGGCACGGGCCATCTCAACGACCTGGTGGTGGTCACCCCGGTCTTCCGGGGCGGTCGGGTAATCGCCTTCTTCGCCGCCACCAGCCATCTTGTGGATATTGGCGGGATGGGACCGGGTTTCGACGCCAAAGACGTTTTTCACGAAGGCATCAGGATACCGATCACCAAAGTGGTCGACGCCGGACGCGTCGACGACAAGGTGCTGGGCATTCTGCGCGCCAACGTGCGCATGCCCGAGCAGGTGACCGGCGACCTGATGTCGCTGGTGGCCGGAAACCATACCGGCGGCCTGCGCCTGCTCGCCATGTGCGACGAGTTCGGTCTCGATGGTGTCGAGGCCTTGTCTGAGTTCATTTTCGATCGCTCCATGCGTGGCATGCGCGAGGAGATCGATCGTATCCCGAGAGGCGTCTACGAGGCCGCGCTCACCCTCGACGGCATCGACCGGCCCGTCGCGATGACCGCGACGATGACGGTCGCCGACGGCCGCATCGATGTCGAGTTCGGCGGCGATCTGCGGCCGTCGCTCCGAGGCAACAACGTTCCGTTCTGTTATACCGAGGCCTATGCCAGCTATGGCGTGCGTTGCGTAGTGGGGCGCGCCGTTCCCAACAACTGGTCCTCGCTTTCCGCCGTCACGATCCGCGCGCCCGAGGGATCGATCCTGAACGCCACGGATCCAGCTCCGGTCGCCTCGCGACACCTCATCGGCCAGATGCTGCCCGACCTGGTGTTTCGCTGCCTGGCCCAGGCGGTGCCCGGCAGGGTGCCGGCCGAAGGCGCAGGCACGCTTTGGAACATCCGGCTGCTGCGCTCGGCTCACGGCCGCGGCAAGGCGGGCTTCAACGCGCTGTTCTTCCATTCCGGCGGCACCGGCGCACGTCCCGGCCTGGATGGTCTTAACGCGACGGCGTTTCCGAGCGGGGTGCGCGCCATCCCCATCGAGATATCGGAAAAAAGCGCGCCGGTACTCTATCGGCGCCGCGAATTGCGGCGTGATTCCGGCGGCGCCGGCTTGACCCGCGGCGGCCTCGGACAGGTCATCGAGGTCGCGAGCCGCGACGGCGACCCATTCTGGATGGCCGCGTCCTATGAGCGTACCCGCAACGCGCCGCGCGGCCTTGACGGCGGACGGGACGGCGAACCTGGCAGGGTGGGACTTCGCTCTGGACTTCCCTTCAGCCCCATGGGGCGGCAGGAAGTGCCGGGCGATGACGCGATCATCGTCGAGCCCCCGGGTGGCGCCGGCCGGGGCGACCCGTTCGCCCGCGACCCGGCCCGGGTTCGCGACGATGTCGAAAACGGTTTCGTGAGCCGCGAGGCGGCGGCCGGAGAATATGGGGTCATGCTGACGGAGAATCTCGAGGTCGACGAGGCGGCAACGGCCGCTCTGAGATCGAGGCCGGACAGGCGGACAGCATCCAACTGAGGGAGGTCGGGAGGGTGGAACGGCAGGAGGAGATCACCGCGGCACGGGAGAGACCGAGCCTCGGCAGGTTCGAACGCATCGTGATCTTCGTGGTCGCCGTGGTGGTGACCGCGATCAGTGTCAATCACACATTCGGACTGGATTTTCTGGTCGGCTACGTGCTGATCGAATCGACCGCTGTGATGCTGATCATCGGCCTGCTGATCGCGACCGCCTTTCTGGTGATGCCGTTGCAGCCGATAGGCAACGGCGCCCTATCGCGGGCGGTCGATGCCTGCCTCGCGCTCATCAGCCTGGCGATCACTTTCTATCTGTTCGTCAAGGCCGACATCATCTTCGAACAGGGCTGGGAGTTCGCCGCGCCGAACGATGCGAAGTGGATCGCGCTCGTGATGTGGGCGCTGTGCATGGAATGCGGCCGGCGCGCCGGCGGCACCCCGGTTTTCGTCGTCTGCCTGCTGCTTTCGGCCTTCCCCCTGGTCGCCGCGCACCTGCCGAGCCCCTTCAACGGCATTTCTCAGCCGCTGCTCGATCTTGCCGCCTATCACGTCTATGGCGGAGAAAGCGTGTTCGGTCTGCCGAGCCGGACGGTCGCTACCTCGCTGCTTGGCTTCATCATCTTCGGTGTCGCGCTGCAACATACCGGCGCCGGCGCTTTCTTTATCGACATCGCCTTCGCCTTGTGCGGCAGATATCGCGGCGGCCCGGCCAAGGTGGCGGTCGTCTCCAGCGGATTGTTCGGCTCCCTGTCGGGCAGCGCGGTCGCCAATGTGATGTCGACCGGCACCCTGACCATCCCGGCCATGAAGCGCAGCGGCCTGTCGGCGCGCATGGCCGGCGCGGTCGAGGCCTGCGCTTCCACGGGCGGCGTCTTGGCGCCGCCGGTCATGGGCGCCACCGCCTTCGTCATGGCGAGCTTCCTTAACGTGTCCTATGCCACGATCGCGATCGCGGCCACGATCCCGGCCTTCCTGTATTTCTTCGGCATGTTTGTTCAGATCGACGCCTATGCGGCGCGCACGCGCCTGCGCGGGCTCGACCCGTCGCTGATGCCGGAGTTCCGCAAGGTTTTGCGGGAAGGCTGGTATTATGCCGCCGTGATCGTGGCGCTGGTGCTGCTGATCCTTCTGACCAGTCTGGAGGAGAAGGCGCCCTATTACGCCACGGCGCTGCTTCTGGTGATCAACCAGTTCAATCCCCGCCACCGCCTTAACCTTCGTGGCGCGGCCGATCTGGTAACCGGCATCGGCATCGCACTGGCCGAACTTGCCGCCATCGTCGCCTCGATCGGTTTCGTCATCGGCGCCCTGTTCGTCAGTGGCGTCATCGGCTCGCTGACCAACGATCTGCTGGCGCTCGCCGGCGGCAATGTCTACGCACTGTTGCTCATGGGCGCGGCGACCTGTTTCATCCTCGGCATGGGCATGCCGATCACCGCCAGCTACATCTTTCTCGCCATTCTGCTTGTTCCGGCGCTGACCAGGCTGGGCATCGACCCGCTCGCCGCCCATATGTTCCTGCTCTATTACGGCGCCGTGTCCTACATCACACCTCCAGTCGCGATCGCGGCGCTGACGGCGGCGACGATTTCCAATTCCGGTCCGATCCAGACTGGCTTCGAGGCCATGCGCATCGGCGCGATCATCTATATCATCCCGTTTGTCTTCGTTTTCCATCCGGCCCTGCTGATGGATGCGCCTGCGTTCGAAATCCTTCTTGCTTTCGCCACCGCCGTGGTCGGGGTCACCTTCGTATCCTGCGCGCTCCAGGGCTATCTGCCTGGCGCCGGCGTGGCCTCCGGAATCGCCGAATGGCCCGCCCGTGCATTGGCGCTGGTCGCGGGCCTGCTGCTGGTCCTGCCGAGCGAGACGATTTCCGCTGAATACGGCATCTGGTCCTCTTTGGTGGTCGCGGCCGTCGCTTATGGCTTGGGCGTGCTTTTGCTGCGCCTTGGCGGGGCGGGCCGGCCGGACTTGACCGAAGCGGCCGCGAACAAGCCCAGCCCCCGGAAAGCCTCATGACCACCACCAATTACTTTGATCCCGTCAACAACACCCGCTCCGCCGATGAGATTCGCGCGATGCAGGACGGACTGATCGTGCGCCAACTCGCCTATTGCCACGAGCGCTCGCCCTTCTTCCGCGAGCGTTTTGCCGCGCATGGCATCGACCCGCGCGACATTCTCGGCCTCGACGATTTGCGCGCCATGCCGATTCTGATGGGCAAGGACGACGAACGCCGCAGCGCGGAGGAAAGCCGGGAGAAACTCGGCCACCCTTTCGGCATGCATTTGTGTGCGCCGCTCGAGGACCTTCATTTGACGGCGACGACGTCCGGTACGACCGGCGTCCCTACCTTTTCCTATACGTTCTCGCGCAACGACATCGACAGGCTGAGCGGGGCGATCGCGACCCGTTTCCGCAATATCGGCGTGCAGCCCGGGGAACGCGTGCTGTTCTGCTTCGCGCTCGGCATCTACGCGACCACGATTTCGCTGTTCGGATTACGCAAAGCGCGCGCACTGCCGATCGACATCGACGCTCGTGCGGGTACGGAGGTGATGCTGCGCATGGCGGCGCTGACGCGGCCGCAATGGCTGTCCTGCACGCCCTCGCTGGCCGAATATCTCGCAGCGCGCGCGCCGGAGATCATCGGCATGGAGGTCGGCGAGCTGGGCTTGCGCGGGTTGATCCTGACCGGTGAAAGCTGGGCGACGATTCCCGGCATGAAGGCGCGCATCGAGGCGACATACGGCGCCCGCGCCTATGACGTGTGGACGCCGGCCGGTCATGCCTCGGGCCATTCCTGCGACAGCGAAACCTATCACGGCATGCACGGTATCGCGCCCGAACTGTGCACCAGCTACCAGGATTTGATCGATCCGGTGACACGCGCGCCGGTCGATGCCGTGCATGGGGCGATCGGCGAAATGGTCCACACCTCGCTTCAGCGCGAAGCCTGCCCGACGATCAAGTACGCCTATGGTGATATCGTTCAGCTTCTGCTCGACGAATGCCCGTCCTGCGGCTTTCGCGGGCCGCGCGTCAAGCTTGTCGGCCGCTCCGACGACATGCTGATCGTCAAGGGGGTAAACGTCTATCCGGCCGCGATCAAATCCGTCGTCGCCGAATTCGCGCCCGCCGTTACCGGCGACATGCGCATCGTGCTCAACGCGCCGCCGCCGACCGTATTGCCGCCGCTCGGCCTGCGGATCGAACAGGCCGCCGAAACGGGTGCCGGCGATCTCGAGGATCTCGGCCGCCGCATCGCGGCCGCATTGCACCGCACGCTAAAAATCAATCCGCAGATCGAATTTGTACCGCCCGGGACGTTCGAAAAGGCAACACGCAAGACGCCGCTGTTCGAACGTCGCTATTGATGGGCGCCGCGCCGCCGAGCGTCGCCTGATCTGCGGCGGCGTGACGTGGCGGAAGGCCTGCCACGGGCTGGTCGTCGACCGCAGACGCGTGGGCAGGCGACCAGGTTCCGCCCGCGCCGGCGAAAACGGTCCGCGAGGCGTTCTCGCGGACCGCGGCGGCGACGGTTACTTGCCGGCCTGCCTCTTGCCGGTCTGGTGTCCCCTGCCCAGTTCGGCCACCGAGGACGCGGCCTCGTTAGCCTGTTTCGGCTGCTTCGGTTTTCTGGCTTCCCGGTTGCCCTTGCGGTTCTTCTTCGACATGTGCGGTTCCTTTGCACGACACGCCATATCCGCATCGCGCCATGCGGCCCGACAGAAGGACGGGTCGCGGCACGAGGTGCAGACGGCCATGGTATGGAAATCGAATGCCCGAGGCGCAGCCGGCTCGGCCTGGCCTTTCAGGCGCGGAGACAACCCTGGTTCGCGCGCAGGGCTTCCTAAAAGGCCTCGACGCGTGGCGAACCAGGGCTAAAGGCGTGAGAGCCGGTAAGCGGTGCCGAAGACCCCGGCTGGAAGAACGATGCCAGTCATGATGGAGCCAGCATCGGCCGCGCCGCCGGGAAAGTCAAACCGGACCGGCCGGCTGTGCGCGTCCTTGCATTTGCCCCAATTGGCGGCCATCTAGAGACCATGTGTACGCGAATCCGCCAATTCCAGCCCGGGCCATTCCGCAAGACGCCTGTCTTTGCCCGGAACGGGTTCGCGACAGCCTGACCGACATCGCGATCGCTCCCGTTCCGGGTCCTCCACGCCAAGCTACATGACCATCTGGGCGCGCGCAGGACGCGCGCATAGGAGTTCGACCGTGACCATGCGTTTCGGAACGTTGTTCTGCGATCATTGCAATCGTGCCGCGCCGCGTGCGGCCATTCGCTGCACCTGGTGTTTCAGACCCCTCAATATCCCTGCCAGCACCGATCGGGCGGGCGGGCAATCCGCGTCTCTCAACCTTGGCGGCGTCGCCGCGCATGTGCGCCGCGGCAGCCGGCGCGCGGATCCGGCATGAGCGCTGTCGGCGGCGCGCGGCGTACGCTCTGGCCGACACTCGCCCTGATCATCAGTGTGGCAGTCTATCTCGTGCATCGCCGCGTGATCGATGCCGCGCGGCTGGACGTCGACGCCACCGCGCTCGGCCTGATTGCCGGCGCCGCCAGCTATTTCGCGGCGGCCTGGCTCGGTGGCCGCCTGATTGGCCTTGCGCTGGAACGTGTAGGCGCGCGCCGGCGCCGCGTGCCCAGGCTGCTGGTCGAACTGGTTTCGGCCGCGCTCTTCATTGCCGCGACGATCGCCACGATCATCCTGGTCTTCGGCCAGTCGTTGAGCGGGGCGCTGGCGGGATCGGGCCTGGTTCTCGCGGTTCTCGGCTTCGCCATCCGCAATGTGCTGGCCGATGTCCTGTCGGGCATCGCGCTCGGCCTGGAAGCGCCGTATCGGATCGGCGACTGGGTCGAGATCGACAATGCCGTGCGCGGGCGCATCGTCGAGATCGGCTGGCGCACGACGCGGCTCCTGACCCGCGACGACACCTACACCATCCTTCCCAACAGCCGGATCGCGCGCCAGCGTGTGACCAATTACAGCGCCCCGCGCCGGCACTACCGGACACATGTGCAGATCCTGCTCGACCACGAGGTTCCGGTCGCGCTCGCCAGAACCATCCTCGCCCAGGCGGCGGCGAAGCCGACGATCATCCAGAGGACGCCCGAGCCCGATGTGCGCGTCGTCTCCTACGAAGCCGAGGGCATTCGCTATGCCGTGCGGTTCTGGGTGCCCAGCTTCGCCGAGGACATCGATTGTCGCGACGCGGTGCATTCTGCGATCGACATCGCCATCCGGGAATACGGCCTGCGTCCGCCGCAGACCCGGCTGCGCGTGAGCGCCGACAGCCGGCTCGCGAACGCTGCGCCCGCGCCGCACTGACGGGTCGGTCTTGCGCGGCCGCCGGCTTCCGTGATCAAGTCGGCGCAAATGGCGCCGATGCCGGCGCGTTTGCGGAGGGCTCATGAAGACCGTCTTTTCATCGCGCCATGCCGGCCATGCGGGCCAGACCGAACTCGTCGGCGGCGCGATCGTGCCCGGCTTCGAAAACCCGATGCGCGCCAGGCACATTCGCGAGCGGATCGAGGCGGTCGCGCTCGGGCCGGTGCTCGAACCCGTCGCGCACGACATCGCGGCCGCCAAGCGGGTGCACGATGCCGGTTATGTCGATTTTTTGCCGCGGGCCTGGCCGATGTGGCGCGCTGCGGGGCATGAGACCCCGGCGATGCCGTTCGTGTGGCCGGTACGCGGCCTGCGCGCCGACGTGCCGCCGAAGACGGTCGAGGCGCTGCTTGGCTATTATTCCTTCGACGGCGGCGCGACCTTCGTCGAGGGGAGCTGGGAGGCGATCAAGTCCTCGTTCGACACCGCGCTGACGGCGGCCGGGCTTGTCGAGGCGGGCGAGCGGGCCGCCTTCGCGCTTTGCCGCCCGCCCGGCCACCATGCCGGAACCGCCTTCATGGGCGGTTATTGCTACATCAACAATGCCGCCGTCGCCGCGCAATGGTTCCGCGACCGCGGCGCGACGCGCGTCACGATCCTCGACATCGACTATCATCACGGCAACGGCACGCAGGAAATTTTCTATGCCCGCGACGACGTGCAGATGGTCAATCTGCACGGTGATCCGCTGACCGAATATCCCCATTTCCTCGGCCATCGCGACGAGCGCGGCGCGGGACCGGGCGAGGGCTTCAACATCAATTATCCGCTGCCCGCCGGTACCGGCTGGGAGGGCTGGAGTGCCGCGCTCGACGACGCGCTCGCCCGGATCGCCGCCTACGCGCCCGACATACTGGTCGTCTCGCTCGGCGTCGACACGTTCGAAAAGGACCCGATCAGCGCCTTCAGGTTGCGCTCGCACGACTATCCCGAAATCGGCGCGCGCCTCGCCGGGCTCGGGCTGCCGACATTGTTCGTGATGGAGGGCGGCTACGCAGTCGCCGAGATCGGCGTCAACGCCGTCGGCGTTCTGACCGGCTTCGAGGGCGCATAGGCGGCGGGCGCCCGGCCGAGCCTAGGCGCTGCCGAGCGCCTGTTGCAGCACGCGCGCCAGCCGCTCGGAGAAGCCACGCGCGTCGCCGACCCGTTCGCCGTCGAGAATCAGCGCTTCGTCGTAAAGCAACCGGACGGCGTCCTCGCGCAGCGTCGTGTCGGCCGACACGGCCGCAAGCGCCTTCACCAGCGCGTGACGTGGATTGATCTCCAGCACCGGTTTGGCCGCCTCGCCGGCCTGGCCGGCGCCCTTGAGGATACGCTCGAGCTGGCGGTCGGGCCCGCCTTCCGGAGCGACCAGACAGACCGCGCTTTCGGTCAGGCGCTCGGAGGCGCGCACGTCGCAGACCGCGTCCTCCAGCACCGTCTTGGCAAAGGCGATCAGCGTCGCCGTGGCGGCGTCCGCCTCCGGCGCCGCGTCCTGGTCCTTGTCGGCGTCGAGACGCGGGATGTCGGCCAGGTCCGCCGCGCCCTGGGTTACGGAGCGGAACGGCTTGCCCTCGAAACCCTGCGCGGTGGCCGCCCAGAAACTGTCGACCGGATCCGAAAGCAACAGCACCTCCAGTCCGCGGGCGCGGAACCCCTCAAGCTGCGGCGAGGTCCTGAGCCGCTCCAGATCGTCGCCGGCGAGGAAATAGATCGCCTGCTGGGTATCCTTCATGGCCGCGACATAGTCTTTCAGCGAGCGCCACTCGGCGCCCGTTTCGGTGGTGCGGAACCGCGCCAGGCCGAGCAATTGCTCCTGGCGTTCGAAATCCTCGTAGATGCCTTCCTTCAAGACGCCGCCGAAATCGCGCCACACGGCGGCGAATGTGTCCGGCTCGCTTTCGGCCAGCTTTTCCAGCCCGGTCAGAACCCTGTTGGTCAAGCCCTTGCGGATCGCGGCCAGGATCGGGCTTTCCTGGATCATTTCGCGCGAAACGTTGAGCGGCAGGTCGGCCGTGTCGACCAGTCCGCGCACGAAACGCAGATAGCGCGGCAGGAGCTCGGCATCGTCGGTGATGAAGACACGCTTGACGTAGAGTTTGACGCGGCCCTTGCGGTCGGGATCGAACAGGTCGAACGGCCGCGCGCCCGGCACGAAGGCGAGCGCCGAATATTCGTGCCGGCCCTC
>MRWG01000728.1_pt1 | contig 28381 bp, 28 predicted proteins | sample 1013341 | NCBI WGS metagenome assembly MRWG01 (sample SAMN06117577, study PRJNA244670) | biofilm metagenome | biome: Water; feature: Cathode Biofilm; material: Biofilm; isolation source: microbial consortium enriched at the cathode of a solar microbial fuel cell | place: USA: District of Columbia ... | reverse complement strand
TTGCATATGGCCGCAGATACCGCAGTGTCGGTCGGCGTCGTGATCTCCGGCACGATACTGATGTTCACCAACCTGACCTGGATTGATCCGATTGTGAGCCTCGTTATTGCCGCTGTGATCTTTGTGGGCACCTGGCAGTTACTTAAGGACTCCGTAAACCTGGCGGTGGATGCTGTTCCCAAGGGGATTGATCCTTCGGCTGTCCATGAGCGTCTTGAAAGTTTGCCAGGAGTAATATCGGCCCATCACCTACACATCTGGGCCCTGAGTACCACCGAAAACGCGCTAACCGTTCACCTGGTGAAACCCGACCCCGAGAGTGACGACCAGGTGATCAGTGAGGCCGCTGAAATGCTGAATCAGCACTTTGGCATCCAGCATACGACCGTTCAGTGGGAGCGTCGTGAGGGCCAGTGCCCAAATACATTGTTTTGCTGAATGTTGAAAAAGATGGCGCACGCTTAGTGGCAGCCCCTGCATCTAGGGTAGCCTAATGAACGCCCTCCTCTTTTCCTAATCATGAGATTCGGAATGGGCACGCTCTCTCATGTCAGATAATTCGTTTTGATTCAAATAAACGCAAGGCATAGTAATAACTTATAACGCAGAAAGCAGCAGTGCGTCTCACGGGTTCGCTGACCTGACTTGTTATTTATGGTTTTGATTGGAGCAAGTCGCCACATACCAGTAAGCTGCAAATATCCCATAAATGAAGTTCAAGGTGATCACAACCATTGGCATAGTGATGCCAAACTCCAAACCCAGTACACCCTTGTTCATTGAAGGAAAAACAACAAGGAGCACCATTGCTGAGGGAAAGATACTAGCCGCCATGCCACGTAATATGGTGCGATCTTTCCAAACGGGTATTAGTAATAGCAGCATCCACAACCCACCCCAGATCATTCGCTGATACAACCAAGGTGCGGTGAAATCCGGTTTCATTGAAATACCAATAAGATCTGATAACCCTACCTTCCCCATAAACCAGATATTGAAGCTGTCCAAAAGCCCGCCTAAGGCTCCGCCTGTAAACGCCCCACTTATGTTACGAACGTATTTCATTAAGCTCTCCGGGCTTTCTGTGATTCGAGGCAAACCCCAAAGTAACAGCTTACTGGTTTTGGCCAATGTTCGCTTTTGTTTAGATGAGCTCACAGTGTGCCCTGGTCGCAAAGCGAACGTTCAGATTTTGGGATAACGACCTCGGGTAAACCGCTGGAACGAAGCCCAGCGCAGTACCAGTGGACTTCACCCATTGGTTATACAATCAGAACGGGATCTCATCACATTCCGTATCTATCGAAAGATCGTAGTCGAAGTTGCCATCTTGGGTAACCAGACGCAAAATTGACCGCCCCGTAACACGATAGCTATCCTTTAACTCCTCACCGTCCCACGAAAAAGCAAGGTACTTAGTTGCGGAGAATTTAAGCTGCGCCCAGGAGTTTTTGTGGAGTTTTCTTATTGGACAAGAAATAAAATGTCTTTTCGAGAAGTCTGGTATGTCCGATTTTGTGCTTGGACATTCTTTACCATCTTGTTTTAGCTCCCAACCGTCTGACGAATAAAAATACACAGCCTCAATTTCGGAAGATGCCACCCCAGACTCATTGTGCAAATCTATTTTGAAGTCAACTATTCCCCGTGCTGAATATTTGGTTTTCTCAAGGTTACCGAAAGCGCTGCTCAAGCTCACTTTTACGCGGCTATTCCGCGCCGTCTCAATCTGGGACTTTGCCCATGCAAGCTCCTCAGTCAACGACTCCCTCAACTTAGAGATGGAACCCTCATAGACGACGTGCCTGTAGTGCTTCAAATCAAACGGTATGTCCTTCGCATCTTTAGTCAACAAGATACAAAGTTTCTCTCTTCCGTGAGCGTAGCCCACTTCATAAAATACATTCGCATTTTGCTCAGACATATCGGCAATAACGATGTCGGAAACTTCAATCTGCCGATAGATCCTATCAAGCATGCCTTCCGAGAATATCTGCTCGTCAACACGCTCTGCTGTGATGCCAAGGGATTTAGCTGTCTCCTTAATCCCGAGACGATAAATATCATCAAACTCACCATGAAACGGCATTAGGACGAAAGCAAATATGTCATCTTCTTTCATGGTTTCTCACTCTTGTATAACGCCTTGGCTTTTGGCATGCCGAAGCACCAGCGCAGGCGCGTCCGACAACAGCCACTTGTTAGGGAATTCTTACTCGTAGTTCCGACACGGGAATCATAGCAGTCTCCAAAGGCACGCCTTGGACGTGAGATAGAAGGACCTCTACCTCAGACTTTCTCATGAGAAAGTCGTTGAAATATTTGACGTACCATTTCAACTTGGACGCGACTGTCGGATCTTCCGGTGCATCTTTGATCAGCGCTTCTATTGTGCTCTTCTCGTTGAGAAGCATCTCGTATGCATTCGCTCCACACATGTTCTGTGCCACTTTATTCGTGGTTAAGGCGAGGCAGTCGACGTATGAGATCGTCTCATTATCGGTACGAATAAGCTCCTGTTTGACCAGATCAGTGAGAGTGTCTTTTCCAAGCTCTTCAATGAAACTCTCAAATTTTCCGCTAACCACGATTCTGGGATATTTTGCGACCTTACTCTCGAGAAAGTAGGCATTATTCATGGCTGGCCCGAATATCAGTTCATCAGTATGGACAAGCGACCCACATGTAATCCCGCCTCGAATCAGAAGCTTGAACGGACTGATGTAAACTAAAAGCTTCGTTAAAAAATATCGGAAATCTGTAAGTCCGTCCGAATCTGCGGAGCATGAAAATACAATCGAGTCAGAAAAAGTGGTGATTCGAACCCTTTTCGGACCTGCTGCCGCTTTCATTGACTCATGGAGTTCGTCCATCTCTTTTTTCGCTTCCGGCGATAGATAGGCATAATTTGAATGAGCAAAAAAATCCTCAGGGGAGCCTAAAATATCGTCAACGCTGTTTATTTTCTCTAAAACACCCTTTATCAGATCAAATTTTTCCGAGTCATCTTCACTATCTAGAACGAGTTGTCCGAATCCGAGGATGTCGATAAAGCCTATAATTCTTCTTTCATACGCCACGTGAAAATCTACCTTTTCCTAACACCCGCAGCGTGCGCGGCTTTGGAATGGGGGTGCAGCCGCAATGGATAAGCCGTCGGCATGCCTGCGATTGTCACACATTTTTCTTGCCAATGAGGTAAGTAACCACTGCTGCACAAACACCAACAACTAACTGAGCCTCTGTAAATTCCGGTTCTCTACCTTCTCTGATATGGCGCCCATATTCAGATGCAAATCCCCATAGTTTTTCTACAGATTGGTTCAAGGGAGCAGGAATAAGATCAGGATGCCTTTTTAACAGCTCCCCTAAGGTTACTTTATGATCGCCAACAACATCTCGTGCAACACACTCAAGAGCGGCCATCGAGTGCTGGATCGCTCCAGTGATGTCTGCCTCTGGCCTGCGGGATAGATCAACTAAAGCTTCGTGAAGTTCACCTTGAGCAGTCTGACTGGGAGCACCCTTAAGCGTATGTGTTGCGGAACGAATAGTTTGCTCTAAAACTTCAGGGTTTCGAGCTTCAAGCTCGCCATTAGATAACTTCCAGCCGATGCCGTCTTCAATGAAGTAAATATTTAGCTCGCTCTCAAACCTCTCTGTGTCGGGTGCGTGCTCAGCAATAGCTTCTATAAGGTCGTATATTTTGTACCATTCAGCGCTATCGATAAGCTGCCGATTCTCTTCATCAATATTTGGATATTCGGACCAGTTGCTTGAATCTGGTCGTTTTCGCAACACTCTGCAAACCAGGGGCCTGAGTGTCTTAGGACGAAGTCCACTTTCATATGCGAGATCAACTATTACTCCGCGCAGCTCGTGTGGCGCGTCATAACGAACAGTAATCTCCGCCTCATTGACTTCCCTGAACCCATGACGAGCTGAGAACCGTGAGTCTTCAATCATGGGTCGCCTCCTTCATGTATAACAGCAATTAGGCAGCGCGCTTTATCATTGCAAAATTGGACTAGGTCATGATTACTGACTCTGAACGATCAATCGCGCTGTACATAAATCGATAAAACAATAGCTTAGCCGAGTAAGACCATCTCTGCCATGTAGTCATTTAGCGTCTGCAATTGGCTCCGCCGATCATACTGGATGAAATCGCTGTGATTGGCTTGGAGGCTCTGGAGAAAAGCCCTGACTCGAATGTCCGCTTTTGTTTCGGTGCTCCTGAGGTCACAAAGCGGAGATCCAGGAAAGATGACGCATCTGAGCATGGGCTGCTTTCTAGTGGACAGGGGTAAGCCCAGATCCTGTTGCAGCCAATTCTTTGATTGTGCACCATCTGCGAAACTCTCCCGACTACAGACAAGGACACTATGCCAATCGTGAAATATTGTATCGTCAGCATCGCCTGCCTGTTGGTCTCCATGAACGTCAACGCCACTCAGTCCAGCGACCTCCCCTACCCAGTCGAGGTATTTCAAACCTATTGCGTTAGCAGTGACGGCGACCATCGGCAGATCGTCAATATGGCGAAGGCCATGGAATTTGATGAAATCACGGGCGAAGCTCTCAATGCGACCATCAATCCAGACACCGAGGGCAAGGCTTATGTTGTCGAGCGAAAACCCGCGGAAAGGCAAATGATCACGCTGGGCACAACCACCATCAATACCTGCTCAGTCTATACCCAGGGCTACGCGACGATGGAGAATCTATCCTATATCAGAGAGAACTTTGGTCTGCGCACAATCGACAAGGTAAGAGTTGGCATGGAGACACGAGAAGTATTGGTACCGAACTCCGCACCTAATTCCCGGCCGGCGATGTTTAGCGAAGGCGTTTACACGTTTTCATATCCAGACGACGAAGCTGGATCAATTCTGGGCTACATTCCACCCGCCGTATCGATGGAGGCCATGACCCGCTAATCCGGCGAACGAAGTATCGGCGACGGCTTATAGGAATGTCCGCAGTAATGGGGTAGAACCCGTGTGTTCTACATGGCAATGGAGACACAGTAAACTTAGTAATTTATGGGAAACTAAGGAATCACTGAAGAAGGAAATGAAGTAATGCCAGATTACAAACGGAAGGCAGGAGAGAAACAGGAATCTCAGGTTTCATACGTTCTAGATCGATACTTTGGCAGGGACGACAATTATAGAATCATTAACAACCTCAAAATTGAGGTAAACGGCTTTAACTCGCAGATCGACCACCTCATCGTTTACAGAGCTGGCTTCATCATCGTTGAGAGTAAGAGTATCCAAGGCTCAGTTCGGGTGAACTCCTTGGGAGAGTGGGAGCGATCTTACAAAGAACAGTGGTTCGGAATTCCCTCGCCTGTCCAGCAAGCGGCCGTTCAGGTTGACAGCCTGAAAGCCCTACTTAGAGAGAATGACTCCCAGCTGCTGGGTAAAATGATGGGGATTCAGAAGGGCTTCGGGCTTCGCCAGTACAAAACAGTGATCGCTATTTCCAGTTCCGCGAGGCTAGATCGAGACCATATCCCTGCTGATATCTCACAGCATATCGTCAAAACCGAGTTCCTGGTCGATAAAGTAAAAGACATTACGAAAGCTTCCCACAACGGCCTCAAAAGCTTTGCGAAGTCTGAGCCACGCTTTACAGCTGAAGAGATGGATCGAATCTACGCATTCTTGAAGGCCTATGAACATTCCAGCGAACCAAAGCAGAAAACAAGCACAGCCCCTACCATTGAGCCAACTGAACAATCGGACGTGGCTTACAATGACCCTGACCCCGTATTAGGTCCACCCAGAGTTGGAAAAATCCGGCTCCAATTGTTCCTGTTTTCTTCGTGAAACCGCATGTTTTCTGGCGTAGTCAGAGGGCGTGCACCACTCCAATGCGGAATGGGGTCGGACTTGGTTATAGAACGCTCGCCACGCTTCGATTTTCTCCCTGGCGTCGGCCAGTGACAAGAACCAGTTTTCGTTCAGACATTCCTGCCGGAGTCGTCCATTGAACGATTCTACCGTTGCGTTGTCGGTAGGTTTTCCAGGCCGCGAGAAGTCGATTTCGATGTTCCGCTCATAGGCCCAGCGATCCATGACCTTGCCGGCGAACTCCGAACCGTTGTCGGTCTTAAGCACCTCCGGGTTGCCTCGGAAGCGGGCAATCGCCGTCAAGGCTTCCTGAACATCATGGCCCTTCAGGCTCTGTCCAACCACGATGCCGAGGCACTCCCTGGTGAACAGATCAATGATGGTCAGCAAGCGCAGTCGCCGACCATCAAACAGCGCATCTGAGACAAAGTCCATGCCCCAGATGTGATTGGGATGGGTGGCTCGTTGAAGTGGCTGACGGTTCTTGGCCGCCTTGTTGCGTTTAGGACGCTTTAGACGAAGTGACAATCCCTGGTCCCGATACAGCCGGTAAACCCGTTTGTGATTGTCACGCCAGCCCTCTCGTTGCAGTTGGACATGCACGCGTCGGTAACCGTAGTGAAGCCGTGTGAGAGTGATCTCACGGATCCTCATCGATAATGCCGACGAATCTCTTGCCACCGATTGGTATCGACAAGACGCCCGGGAAAACTGCAAGACCGCACACGCCTGGCGCTCGCTGACCCTGTATCGCTTTTGCAGGTCAGCCACCAGTTGGCGTTTACGAGGCGGTCTCAGAGCTTTTTTGCCACCACATCCTGAAGCATGGCCTTGTCCAGACTCAGGTCGGCCACCAGCTTCTTGAGGCGCTGATTCTCCTCTTCCAGCTGTTTCAGACGTTTCAGCTCGGATGGCCCCAGACCACCGTACTTCTTGCGCCAGGTGTAGAAAGTGGCATCGGAGATGCCCATCTTGCGACAGACCTCCGGGACCGGTGTCCCCAATTCGGCTTGCTTCAGGGCGAAGGCAATCTGCTCTTCGGTGTAACGGGACCGCTTCATGGCATGATCTCCTGCTCAGGGCTCTATCATGCCGGATTTTCCAGTTTTAAATGGACCTAAATTCTGGGGTAGGGTCAACAAGAGGCCAGTGACGGTCAGCTGCAAAAAGTGCGGTGAAACCGAGGCGCTATCCGCGCTGTATGGCCGTTTTGGGTATTACGTGCAGTGTGCCAAATGCTCAACCAACACCGCTCTGAAACAGCCCTGTCCAGTATGCGGCTCGGCTTCCACCAAAACCCGCAAATCCAAGGCTGATATGTACCTGGATTGTCAGTCTTGCGAGCAAAGCACTCCGTTTTCCCTGAAATGGGGCGCTGGAGCAGCCGCAAGCTAAACCCGATGCTCTACGCGGTCTGCACCACCTTGCAAAGTCTTGATCCCAAACAGTGACCCTGACCCCGTATTAGGTCTACGCAGAGCTAAGAAGGTGTTCAATGACTAGGTGAAGGTCGCAGTACAAACACTGTTCGACTGACAATTTACGCTAGGAGGGAGGGAGTCACTTTGCCTATGAGCTACGAACCTCAGTCATGCTCAAAAACAAGTCTCCCACGCTCCAAATCAAACGGCACCGCCTTGAGTCGAAATCCATCTTCATAGTGAAATGGGGGCAAAGGGCTTTGGAAATTTTTGTTCATCGGATAGACGAGCATCAGCTCTTTTCGCGAATTGTTTTTCAGATATTTATGGCCATAGGCATACAACTGATACATGTCTGCCTGAGAAATGCCGTATTTATTTCTTCTATCCGATGAGTTGATCGACTTCCATTTTGTATCAATCACGCATATTGGGTGACCACCCCTATAAACCATCAGATCAGGCCGCAAATTAAAGATCTTTGAGCCTCCGTGGTCCTCCACTAGAGAGTGGCTAGCAGACTGCGCCTTTATCTTGCACCCCGCCCCAAAGATCTGTTCCACCTGCGCTTTGAGACGATTGGCTACGAAATCTTCGAAAACTCTTTCCATTGGATAGAAAAGAGAGATTGTCTGAAACTTACCCGAGGATGGTGTTGAGCCACGGCCATTTAAGAGTAGATCGCACCAATCGAGCACACCCTCGTAATACCGCATACCACGGTTGAGCCGCACCTTTTTGAAATCTGACCTGATATCCGTGCTCAGGGGCACTTCGTCAAACGCAAAGCTGAGCTCACGTGCCAGTTTCTGGTTTGCAGCCGACTGACTCGCACGCTTAGCTATTTCAAGAGTGAGTTTTATAAGTCGATTCGCTGGGCGATCCACCCTGTATTCATCACAGTCGGTAAAGAATTGCTCTGGATGCATCGCATTTTTTTGAAGCTGTTGTGATACGAGCATGCGCCCCTTCAAATAGCGCTTATTCGATCGTTGGCGCACATAATCTGACCGAATGCCACGCTTGACCAATTGGTTGGTCTGGGAGAGGAACTGAGAGATATAAACCTCTAGCAGCGGCATACGCTCATCACGAATCTCGGATGTCCCACCATGTTTGAAGGGACTGTTTTTCAGACACCGAAGCATATTGATGAGCGTTCGTCGGGTTTCTTCTAGTCCACCATGCGCCTCGTCATCATACAGTTTCGGTAAAATCTCGATTTGAGTTCCGCAGGGCGACTGTATGACGCCAACATAGTTTTGCGCTTTGAGTGCAGTTTGCCGGCGGTAGGTCGTCAATTTGAAAAGGGGCTCGCCCTGGACACCTTCCCTGCCCTCATGCAGAAGCCCACGCAGAAAGCTAAATGCAGTGTGTGACACTTGGCCCACCCCAGAGCCAACCTGCAACGAACCATACTCGACCAAATGCTCGAATTCGCGAATGCATACTCGACGCTTAGCTTTCATAGATGCCGACGTAAGATTCTGAGAAGCTGAGGGCGCTGTCATTTCGAGAGAAAATGGAACTCTCCTCTATATCCAATGGGAGCTCCGCGTTGGTGCCAAAAAGCTTTTCCAGGTCGTATTCGTCCGTTTGTTCACGGACGAACTGGAATTCGCTTTTCTTGTTATGATCATTAAGAACCAACCTGATTTTTTGCCAGTCCTCAAAGAAATACTCTTCGAGCAGGGGAATAATTTTCGTGGAGAAAATCTCCCGTAAACGAGCAAATTTCGCGTGTTCAGTTTTTTCCTCAAATAGAGACATGAAAAATGCATGCCCCAGTGTGTGCTCACGGTCGTAGAACACCTCAATGCGCTGGTTCATTACCTTGAGCATCTTGGCAATATCGATGTCATGAACATATAACCCGTCCAGGAGATTTATGTCGGGCATCATCTCGATAAAGTCGAACCGTCGACGTAATGCCGTATCCATGAGAGCTAATGAGCGGTCAGCGGTGTTCATCGTTCCAATGATGTATAGGTTCCCCGGCACCTCAAAGGGCTCTTTGGAGTAAGGAAGAGTCACGACGATCGATTCCTCAGAACCTGCCCTTTTGCTCGGCTCAATGAGGGTAATGAGTTCACCAAAAATACTTGAGATGTTTCCGCGGTTAATTTCATCGATGATGAGCACCACGGGCTCTGAGTCGAACTTTCTTTGAGGAGCTATGCGGTCCTGAAAATCGGTGAGGTATTGAGCTATGCCATTAACGTAGCTTTTGCAGTAAACGTTTTCTGGCTTTGCCCCCAACGCTACCTGTCTCACATGCTCGATACTCGCAGGAAGTCCTCGTTTCTCCTCAGAGGAGTGAGGAGTACACGTGAAAGTCGTATTATCGCCTCGGTAAGAGACAGAAAACTCTTTGCCCGTTGGAGTTTTGAGAACTTTTGGTTTTTCGGCTACTTCCTCGATCAGTTGACTTAAAAGGGAGTCGATATCAGAAGTGCCAGCTTCCATCATGCATGCCTGGCAAGCCTTCTTAAACACGCCTGAAGCCACGTCATACCGGATGCCTCCATCCGAAGTTGACGCTTTGATTCCCTCTACAAAGTCCTCGTAAGAAAAGCTTTGATGAAACGTCACAAAATGGATTCGATCGTCGTGCATCAGTTGATCGAAACGTTCTTTCAAAGACGCCCGATTGTTCTCATTGGCTGCCAGGAAATCTGGGTCGATGATCGACAGAGCCATATTAATCGTGTTGTAAGTTTTGCCAGTTCCGGGAGGACCATACAGAATCGAGTTTAAAGGCGCCGGATTCAATACGTTTCGCTCCGACGTTCCAAGTGAGGACACTTCCTGAGTCATGGATTCTTCCGACAGGACATTCTTGTAGAGTTGGACTAATTCAAATAAGTCTTCGTTGACCTGCTCTCTATCTAGACCATCTTTCAGGTCGTAAGCCTTAAATATTTTTGTCTGACCGTACCTCGGTGGCTCGTAGGAAAAGTGCTCAGATAGATACTCTCGACACGATGGCCCATCAACGTTTTGCCAAGTAACAGATGGAGGGTTTTCTTCGCTCGATCCGTAAGTGAGAAACAGCACTTCCACATCCTTGAAGTAAAGATACCCAGGATAGATGCCTTGCGAGGTTTTTTGCCCCTTTTCGAGAAAGGAGATCCAAGGCACCCTGGCCGGATACCCCTGACCAAAGCTGACTTTTACCTGCAAGCCATAAACTTGTTTGCGATATCCTTTAGTCGCCAGTTCGCCGGTTTTGGCTTGGTCTAAGAACTTCTCAAGTTCAGGCAGATAATCAATGGCTTCGTTATGGTCGCCAAACCGATCACTCCAAAATTTGTGGTTCAAGAACAAATTGAAATCTTGAGGCTGGTCATCAAAGGCAAACTTGATGAGCGCGTCTGTTAAAGGATCGCCAGGTTTGACCTCCCAAATAGTTTCTCGCTGGGTGTAGAAGAACCATTCTTTTTTGTTCGGAAGCTTCGTCCAATCTACCTTGAGGTGGCTACCGTCACCCTCGTTTTCGGTAACAACGCCAGTCGCCTTTATTGCCATTACGGACGCCGTATTGCCGTTTGCCTCAAAGGGCAAATTTTTCTTTTTCGTGTAAGTGGATTTAATCGCAATCCTATCGCCGACTTTAATCCGGTTCACGTCATCTAAATATTTATCGGTGTATCCGTTCTCCCACGTTCCCGTCTCGCAAAACTCATCGGTACGGTCATTTGCACCACCATCAAAGGACGCTCCAACAAACCAATAGGAGGCATGCTTCTTGGGCTGAACCTGAAAGCCTTGTCTTTCTAACAATTTGAAACATTCAGTGCCCTGACCGCCGTTGAAGCTGTTCCGATCGAGCTCTTTGCCATTGGCAAATGCATTAGCCCAGGCGACGACTAACTTTGGTGGGTAGGATTTTCCGTTGTAAACGACATCATAGGTTGAGGAATGGGCGTTTGGTGGGACGCCTTCCGCGTCGATACGCTCCATGGCTTTAACTAAATCATTGCTCGAAATGTTGTTCGGTATCTCAGCCAAAACGTGTAAAGCTCCAGTCAGTAATCTTGTTTTTCTGGGATCACACCTCCCACACCAGCACTGGGATTCGCAGCGTCTCCCTGGTGCGGAGGAATAACATGGATACGTGCATGAGAGATAGTCTGCGCCGCTGAAAGACCGCTGTTCATGCCAATGACATACCCACCTGGTTTATACTTTTCATCCAAAGTGAGGCAACAGCATCTATTACGTCCGTTGGCTCTGTGACCTGCCCCAACTTCCCAATGCATCCTGATCTTAGTATGGTTGATCGCAGCACAACAAAGGACGAATAGCTTGAACGATCAGTCTTCAGATACGGCAAAGTCTTAGCATAAGCAGCGTCTTGTCCCCTCATTTCAACTGGGAGAGGGATCAATAATTCGATGATTAAAAGCCTGTCTGGGCCCAATTATCTTTTCAGAGACATCCCAACCCTGTCTGCCGGAATTCGTATAAAACCTGTTCTCTGTGCTTGATTTAGATTGTGAACGGAATACTGGTCCATTTCTCTATCTGCCCAGCGTTGGAGTTTGAGTAGCCTATCGGATTGCCCCCAGTCACGGATAGATTTCCTTGGAAGTATCATGAGCGACTTTCGTCAATTGTGGTTCGTGAAGTTTTTCTCTCACGCGCCTCTCACACTGAAAGTATTGGAGGCGGGCCTTTCAATACAAGCCAGGAACGAAGCTGAGCGGTTAATCCGTTGGACCGAGTTCACCTCTGCCCCAGTTCTGAGGAAGGGAGTTCTTTCTTCAAGAATCGAGTTTACGATAAATGGCCAGCCGCAAAACGTCACTTGGCTGCCAAAAGGCCCCGGAAAAAAGTTTCGAAACGAACTTTATCGGCACCTTTTGAAAGTGCATAGCGGCCGGGCGGTCAATGCTCTCTCCAAGATTGACGTACTGGTTAAAAAATCCGGGTACCTCCGGACCAGTCACGTTAGCGCAATAGCGCACTTCGCTGAATCCCAGAAGAAACATTTAATCGAGCCTCCTGGAGATCTCGATCTTCCTGAAGAGCAAGCAAAACCCTTCGTGAAGCTCGAGCAGTGGGCTCAGGCTGAGCCGTCGTTGATTGAACAACTACGAAATGCGTTTGTGACTTCAGAGCAGTCGCGATTTAAAGCGTTGTTCGACTCAGTTGAATCGAATCCTCTCACGGATAGGCAGCGTGAAGCCTGCATAATCGATGAGGATAACAACCTGGTACTCGCTGGCGCCGGAACCGGGAAAACGAGCACAATGATCGGGCGCACAGCTTACCTGCTCCAAAGTGGTCGAGCGCGAGACAGCGATATTCTGATGCTAGCGTTTGGTCGCAAGGCAGCAGAGGAAATGGAAGAACGAGTCGCCGAAAAAATCCCCGGGGCGCAAGTGTCGGCAGCAACCTTCCATTCGCTGGGTTTAAAAATCATTGGGGATGTAGAAGGGGCAAGGCCTCAGATCAGTAAGCTTGCAGAAGACGAAAACACGCTAGCAAAAACGGTCGATGACTGGATTAAAATCCTCTTAGAAGAAAGGGCCTACCAGAAACAGGTCATCCGCTACTTTTCCGATTACCTTTATCCTGAGAAAAACGATTTCGACTTCACCAGCCAGGGCGAGTACTTCGAATACATCCGGGCCAATAAGATCTATTCCTTGAAAGGTGAGAACGTAAAAAGTTTGGAAGAGGCACTTATAGCCAATTGGCTTTTCCAAATGGGCGTTGAGTATCAATATGAGGCACCCTATCAGGCCGCCCAAACTCAGACTCCCGACTTTCGAGCCTACCTCCCAGACTTCTACTTACCCGAATACGATATTTACCTGGAACACTTTGGTATCGCCCGAGATGGCTCCACGGCCCCCTACGTCGATGCTGGGAAATATCAGGAAGGCATCCGTTGGAAGCGGGAGTTACATCAGGAACATGAAACCAAGCTTATCGAGACTTATTCCTGGGAGAGACGCGAGGGATGCCTCGTCAGTTCTCTGGAGAAGAAGTTGTCAGATATGGGGGTTACATTCGATCCTTTACCCGACGAGGCAGTTCTCAACACGCTCAGGGAGAGGGGCGTGATCACTGAGTTCTCCCGACTAATGAGTCAGTTGATTGCAGCGTTCAAGGGAAACCATGAAACATGGGAGGAAGTCAGAACCCGTTCCGCCCGCCTAGCCAATCCCGGCCAATTCCTCTCAGCCATGGAGCTTTTAAAACCGATTGTCGATCGATATGAGTCACATCTGAAAGCTAGTGACAGTATCGATTTTAACGACATGATTGGCAGGGCAATTAACTACGTAGAGTCGGGGCATTTTAAGCCTAGTTGGCGATACATTCTGGTGGATGAATTCCAGGACATCTCAAGGCCACGTGCCAGATTGGTGAAAGCCTTACGAGATAATACAAAAAACTGTTCGGTGTTTTGCGTTGGTGACGATTGGCAGGCCATTTACCGATTTACCGGTAGCGACGTCACGCTCACAACTGGATTCCAGAAAGAGTTTGGCCCAACAAAAACAACATCCCTCGACAAGACGTTCCGGTTTAACAACCGCATCAGCGAAGTCGCCTCAAAATTCGTCATGAAGAACCCAGCACAAGTCCGAAAATACTTAACGACACATTCCGTTGTCGATGAACCAGCGGTGTCGATACTTCGGCGGGGCCGGTCTGAGCGGGCAGAGGGTTCCGAGTTGGAAGAGGTGTTTGCTGCAATCTCAGGTAGAGTAGAGGGAAAAGTCACTGTCTACCTCCTGGCACGGTACTGGTATCGCTTACCCGAGAAACCGGTGCTGCAACGACTACAGAGGCAGTTTCCAAAACTGAACGTCGAGCGCCTCACCTTCCATGCGTCAAAAGGCAAGGAAGCAGACTACGTTGTCATACTTGGGCTCGATGTCGGGCCTAATGGTTTTCCTTCGGCAAAGGAAACCCATCCTCTGCTGAACGCGCTTCTTCCGCCCGAGGAGCCTTACGAGTTTGCCGAAGAGCGAAGGCTTTTCTACGTTGCGTTGACCCGCGCACGCCACCGCGCCTATCTGATCGCGGATATGAGTGTTGCATCGGACTTCGTAAAGGAGTTGATCAAGGAAGACTACCCCGTGGAGTTAGAGGAGTTTCCAACCTCTCTGCATCAACTGCATGCAACAGAGCTTTCTTGTCCTGTCTGTAAGACCGGAACCATGGTGCCGAGAACATCTGGTTCCACTATGTTTTTCGGTTGTTCAAATTACCCGCTCTGTACGAATACAGAGCCGGGATGCATGTCATGTGGCGGTGCCATGAAGAAGCAGGGGGATTACAAGCTCTGTATCAATGAAAAATGCGGTTCATGGGTGCCGCTTTGCTCTATCTGTGGGGCTCCAATGAGAAAACGACGAGGGCAATACGGTGAGTTCTGGGGATGTAGTAACTATCGCAGCACAGGACCGAGTTGTTCTAACACTATGAATCACATCCCGTCGCCACCCAGAGTGCACTGACGGTTTTTACATCCAAGAAAAATGCCGAGAGGAACTTTTGCTACAAGAGCTAAAAAACACCCTGTCCTGCGTTCTGGGTTTGTGCCTGCTATCACTTCCAAACGTTCCCTATGCTGATGACCTGATCAAGAAATCTAACTCGGGGATTTGCCATCCCACCGAAAGTAGTTGGTATGAACGCACCAAAGAGTATGAGCCATTTGACTCATTGGGAGAGTGCCTCGCTTCCGGCGGACGCTTGCCTCAGAGCCTCACTCTGGCTGCATACGAAAATCGCGGCGATGCTCAGAATACTGGTGAATCAGATAATTCGTACTCGAGAGAGCAGTTTGGATCAGGCTGGGCCGATGTGGACGGAGACTGCCAGGATAGTCGGGCAGAGGCACTGATTGGAACCTCTAGCACGCCCGTCGTCTTCAGTGATTCGAGCCGGTGTCGAGTAGTCAGAGGACGTTGGATTAGTCCATTTACCGGAAAGGTCATTCAGAATGCGTCGTCGGTTGATATTGATCACATCGTTCCACTTCGATGGGCATGGGCGCACGGTGCCCGAGATTGGTCGGATGAAAAGAGGAAACGTTTCGCGAATGACCCGAGAAACCTTTGGCCTGTGGAGTTAAGTCTGAATCGCAGCAAAGGCGCAAGAGGGCCCAGCGAATGGCTCCCGCCCTCAGGGAAATGTCAGTACATTTCTAGATTTTTGCGGTTGATCAAGATTTACAATCTTGGCTCGAATGAGCCCGAGACAATCGCGCGGATTTCTGAAACTCGCTCGAAGCAATGTTGATTGCCGGCTGACTGCTGTCAAGCAGACTCCGTTCCGAAACATCGTTATGGAAGCAATGCCAATGAAGCCGGGCTGAGTTGAACTGTGTGCCTATGGACTACTTTTCAGCCGCCTGAAAAATTGGGGGGATTACACTCAGACCTAGTATTCTTGGAACCATAAGTTGTCCAGTCTGGCCAACTTATGGTCACACAGGCAACGGCTTGTGGCCGCCCAAAGTGTTTTCTTTTAAACAAAAGCGAACCTTCGAGTCAGGTCTTTCCTCCAGAGCCTCCAAGCTAATCACAGCCATTTCATCCAGTATGATTGCGAGAGCAAATTGCAGACGCTGAATGATTACATGGCAGAGATGGCCATGCTCAGCTAACCTATTTTTTTATTGATCTATGTGCAGCGTTCTTGATGGTTCAAAAACAGTAATGATGACGCAGTCATATTTCTGCAATGATAAAGCGCGCCGCCTAATTGCTCTTAGTTGCAAGAGGCTCAAATGAAGATCGAAGAAAGTTTACCGATTGCAAGCAAGTATATAAGTTCATGCGATTGGAGTGATTTTAGGTTTTCTTGGGAAAAAGCATTTGTGAACGCGGTGTTCGCTAACATCGCATATAGCCATATAGCTGATTTCGAGTTAGAAAATACAGATAATGTAAATTTAATACCTTCTTCTACTTATGCTGACTCAATGAAAGCATACATTGAAAGCCAAACTAGAGTAGATATCAAAGAGCTATTTAATGAATTCGATGCCGAGATAGATAATTTCGTGATAGAGGATCGACTAGGTATAGCTTCTGTTGTTCGTATAAATGAATTGTTATTTATTTCGCTCAGAGGGACAGAGTTTTTCAATATATCCGACTGGAGATATAATCTTTATGCAAGGAAGTTCAGCCCATTATTTACATATGATAATAGGATAAAATTTCACAAAGGATTTTATGAGGCGGTACTAGCTTTTAAGGAGCGCCTTGAACGAGAAATCATCGATCGATATCCAGACAGTATATATATTTATATTTCTGGCCATTCGCTCGGTGGCGCAATGGCAGCAATCTTATACGGTTTATGGGGTATGGGCATTCATCATATGCATTCTTCATGGGGATCCTATAGAAATATGGTAGGAAAAGGAGTTCAAGGCGCATACACTTTTGGTATGCCTAGATACGCTAACAGCTACGCTACTACATTCTTCCCAAACCCTTTCCATATTCTGAACAGTCGAGATCTTATTCCAAATGTCCCGCCAGAATCACTCGGTTATTCAAATTGTACGAATAACTATCCTTTAGATAAATCACTATCAATGAAAGTAAAGTACTATGGAAGGTTTAGATATTTTAAAAAGATAGGCTCGCTGATCCTTTTCAAGAAGACAGAGCATCACAGCATTGAGAATTATGTCGCAAGAATAAATCACCAAATAAAGGCAGCTAAAAATTAAATCAATTGGGACGTGTGCTGCGCCCATTATTAAGCGCGTTATTGCCAAAACTGAACCTTCGCTTTGCGACCATCCCGCATCTCAGGCAATACCTAAAAAAAGCGGACATTCTAGCCATAAACCGTTTAGGCGTGGTTCACAAGATACTTCGTCACTGCCAATTTCCCGCGTTTTCACTATGAACCGGTCGGATCCCGGATGAGAGATGGATGAAAGAGTGGTTCTGTGATGACTATCATGTGTTTCTGATTATACTGGTTGCATGAAGCATTCTGAGATCGGCTTGCATATACGAACCTACGAGGACGAGGGAAAAAGCCACTCCCACGACCATCACCAACTGGTATTGCCGTTGGTGGGAACGTTATCTCTGTCAGTAGATGCCAAGGTAGGGGAGGTTGCGCAGCATCGAGCGGCAATTATTCCTGCGGGAATTGGCCATGGATATGCTGCGACCGACGATAATCGGTTTTTGGTTGCAGACGTCCCCGAAGGCTTGGCCCCGGCGCTAGACAAGCTACCTTGTTTCGTAGACCTCGATCCAGCATTGCTCCATTACGTCCAGTTCCTTCACGCACAGCTCCAAAATGGGACTGAGTCGGATTTTACCCAGCATCAAATGCTCCTCCTGCTGATTCAGTTGCTTCAGGAGCGCCATGGAAGTCAGCTGAAGCTGGACCGCAGAGTCCACGCCGCGAAACAATTTCTGGACGAACACTTCAACCGACCGCTGTCGTTGACCGAGGCGGCTGCCGTGGCAAATCTGAGCATTCGGCAGTTGAACGATCTGTTTCGGCGCCAGGTCGGCATGACGCCGCATCAATACCTCACAGAATTACGAATGAAAGAAGCTTGGCGGCTTTTGGAGCAGTCGGGGCGCAGCGTCCAGCGAGTTGCCGATGCTGTCGGCTATTCATCGTTATCGGCCTTTAGCGACCGGTTCAGAGCCCACTTTGGCAAAGCGCCCAGCCACTTCCGCCGTATTTCGAAATAGTTCCGCCAGGATTTGAAAGTTCCTGTCCTTCGCACTGGATACCCTTCTGAAATCATTCACACGTGAGAATTTCGGGGAGGGTTTCATGGCATCCGTTAACGCCGCAACCTGGATCGGGTCGATTTCCGTTCTGTTATGGGGCACTTTGGCATTGCTGACCAAGCTTTCCGGTGGCGAGATTCCAGAGTTCCAGCTCATGGCCATGACCTTCGGCATCGCTTTCCTGTTGATGTGCAGCCGTTGGGTCTTCTCGGGACATTCCGGTGTGCATTATTTACGGCAATCGCCGCTTGCATGGTGCATCGGTATCGTTGGTTTGTTCGGTTATCACTTTGCCTACTTCAAGGCCATGACACTGGCCCCGGCCGTTGAAGTCAGCCTTCTGGCTTACCTCTGGCCGCTGCTGATCGTCCTGCTGTCGGCCTTCCTGCCGGGCGAGAAACTACGAGCTCAGTACATCGTTGGGGCCCTGGTTGCCTTGGCAGGTTGTTGGTTGTTGATCAGCCGTAATGCCGACGGATTTGCCTGGCAGAACCTGCCGGGTTACCTGGTGGCTCTGTCCTGCGCTCTGATCTGGTCATCTTATTCCGTTCTCAGCAGACTGGTTCGATCGGTACCGACCGATGCCGTGGGCTGGTTCTGCGGTGTTACGGCCATTCTGGCGTTGATTTGCCACCTTTTGTGGGAGGAAACGGTATGGCCAGAAGGCGTACTTCAATGGATTGGCGTGGTCGGACTGGGCCTCGGACCGGTGGGCGTAGCATTCTTCACCTGGGACCATGGTGTAAAACACGGAAACATCCAGTTACTGGGAACCCTGGCATACAGTGCGCCACTCATTTCAGTGATCCTTTTGATCCTTGCCGGATTCGGCGAGGCTACGGTTGCGGTGTTGAGTGCCAGCATTCTGATCGTCATTGGTTCTTTGATCGCGGGTCGTGCGAAAAGCCGGACGGTCGCCGAGCCAGAATTGTTAACAGACTAACTACGTCGAAGGAGCAATGAGATGATTACTTGGGACGATTTCGAGAAGGTTGAACTGCGGATCGGGACCATCATTGAAGTGACGGATTTTCCCGAGGCGCGCAAGCCTGCATATAAATTGCGAGTGGATTTCGGGTCGGACATTGGTATTCGTAAATCGAGTGCACAGCTTACGGACCTATATGGTAAGGATGATCTAATCGGCAAGCAGGTTCTTGCCGTCACCAATTTCCCGCCCAAACAGATCGGCCCTTTTTTGTCGGAGTGCCTGGTCACTGGCGTGCAGACGGCGAATGGCGCAGTTACTCTGGTAAGACCTGATGCGAAGGTGGATAACGGGGAGCGCTTGTTCTGAGTTTCGGCGGCTTTCACATCGCGGGCCAATCGGTATTCGAGTCCAAGTGAGGGTGATGAACGGGACAAAGTCTCGTGTGCTGGCAACGGTGAGCGGAAAGCTCACCGTTGCAGCGCTCCAATACACTTTCCTCCGATTCGCTGCTCCAAAATAGTCGCAAAGCTCCGCGTAATCGTCCAATGCAAATGTTCGCTTTGCGACGAGAGCGGCTAATTTACGGCGTCGTTACCACCTAGATCCCGAGACGAGTGCGAACAGCCGCCCAATTTGGGTAAGCGCAGCTGCCAAATTGGATTAGCTCACCCTCAAAGAGCTCCTGGCCTTTGCCCTCATGGTTGTCGTCGATTAGGAAGTCTCCCTTGAGGAGCCCTTTTTGGCCACAAAGGATGAGGTTTTCGCAAAAATCGTATCCGAAATAGAGCTCGATCCATTCCCGCTTTTCAGCATAACTGAACGGGTTCTTCGTGCTTGGCGCAGAGAGGATATAGGGGTCGTACTCGTCCGAATTGATGAGTCTATTCACTGTCTCGATTGCTCCCTCGATGGGCAGAAGATTGGCGAAGAATCGATATTGGGACTGCGGGTACCGAACAGTTGGATTCATCTCTAAGGCTTTTGAAAATGCCCCTTCGAAGTCGCACAAAGTATCATCCATATCGATATACACAATCTTCATCTGTGGTCCCGTTCGATCAGTGTTTTCTTCTCGAAACTCCAGTCTCTTAGAAGCGGCGTCATAATTTTCACAGGTCGATGATGATTGCCGGATTAACTGGACGGTAGCGAGCATCACAAGTGCTCGCGTTCGCAAACTTAATGCCGTCGCTTTCCCGAATCGCAAAACCGTAACTTTCGTGAATGTGGCCGCAGATGTGAGCCTTGAGCTGCGGCAGCTCCTCGATTCTTTTAGCGAGTGCATAGCAGCCGACGTGTTCATTTATATCCGGAATCCAGTCGAAAATCCCCAAGGCTGGTCCGTGCGTCACAAGTACGTCAGTATCCTCCGGGACAAGCTTGAGTCGCTCCCATCTTTCATCTTCTTTCGCATTGAAGCTCATCCATCGAAAGACCGGCTGCCAGGGAAAGCCGTAGAACTTCAAACTACCAATCGTTGCCTCTATCCCTTGGAGATAGGTTATTCCGTTTTTTTCACACATTTCCCGGGACCAGTCGGGATATCGAACAAAACAGTGGTCGTGATTGCCGGCGATAAGAACCTTGTGTTCGTATGGCCGAGAGCCCATCCAACGAGTAAAGTCATCGAGCTGCGGTAGAGAGCCTGATCCGGTGCAGTCTCCGGCGTGGACCAGAACGTCGCCCTCCGGGAGAGGCAGCATCTTGCCATGCAGACTGTGAGTATCGGATATACAAACGAGCCTCATCGCTACTGCCAAGGACAGTCGGGGCTGCCCCACTCTGCACCAACGGGGCCACCGACGGCACCTTGGAGTCTTCTTTTTTTGATCCAGTCGATCGTGATCTTGTCCATGTCTTCAGATGGAATTTCAACGACAAGGACATTCCAGGATTTGCCTTTGAACGTCTCTCTTTCGACTCGAAATTCCTGCGGATCATTCAGCTCTAGAAAGACCGACCTTGGTTGATCGCCGAGCAGCTCCTGGAAATACAAGTGGAACTTTGGGCCGCGCGAAATTGAAGCTTTTGTACTCATGGTTTGGCTCTCTTGTCTTCAATGCTTTCGAATAGCTTTTAACGTTCGCAACATTCCATAACTCAAAATAAATTCCTCTTTTTATTCAATGCTTTACGTTTTTTTCAGTGTATGCCAACATTCGTGAATGCGCCAGTCTGAAGTTGCAAAAAGTTTGGCCCTCTGGCAGCCACTACAACAAACAATTGGCTTGCCCCCACTAATGTCGGAGAGCGGCATCGAACGAGGCTTCAGTCGTGAAAAGAAAAAAACAGAAAACGCTTCTTTGCATGGATCTCGAGGGGACGCTCATTAGCAATGCCGTCTCCCAAATACCCAGGCCTGGTCTCTATGCTTTTCTTGAGAGTGTTGCGGAAGTCTGTGATCTGATGCTGTACACATCGGTCAGCTCAGCGCGAGTCAATGTGATTCGGAACCTGTTGGTTAACGAGGGCGCGGCACCGGCTTGGTTCCTTGACCTACCTGTCTGCCATCCCGGCGGCACGATAAAAGACAAGGCGCGTTGCGGGAGATCTGACTCACTATTGCTGGATGATCAAGCTGCGGTTATTGCTCCTGGTGAGAAATCTTGGTGGGTTCCAGTTGCAGAATTTTTACCGCCCTATTCAGAACGTGATCGAGAGCTAGTTAAAGCCCTCGCCACAATAAAGAAACGGCTGAGTGTGTCAGATTGATTTCCGGGATGAACTCAAAGGTCTTCCAGTTTTACTGAAATGCTTCGTTCGGATCGGCGCGATTCGATCAGTTGAACAAGCTCGTGATCTTCAATGCTCTCAACCATTGCCTCAAAGACATCCGCTGGGACACAGTAAAACTCTGGTTTCTCTCTAATCAGAACCGCAACGGGCAACCCGTTTCCAGTCTCCACAGCGGCCATCGGGTCTTTCTTGAAGTCAGAGAAATTCTGTCGCCCCGTCCAACTAAGAGGTTCTTACGAAAGCAGTTCGGGGTCGATATCGGCTTTATCCAAAGCGCGCTGAATTCGACGGCGATACTTGTCCGCTGTGCCACCGTATTCCGCAGCCAGATCAACAAAACTCCAACCTGCGAGGTTTCGCTTGATCAAAGCGATGTCCTCTCCCGACAAGCCCTTGGCTTCGAGCAAAGCATCGACGCGGTCATCGTCCAGGGATGCCAAGCTTCCAGAGTGACTCAGGTGTTGATCCCAGTAATCGGAGTCATCCGCTAGCTCCGAGTCAATAATGTACCTCGCTCGCGCACCGACCTGGCCTTTTTCGTTGTTAACCGACCACCTTTTGAGCCGGTCATTGCAGTAATGTGCAACGCCAGAGATCAAGTAACGCGCAACGGGGTGTTTAAGAATATCGACTTCCCCGTCGCTTTCTTCGGCTTTCAATGAGCTGGTGCCGGCTTGAATCGCATTCAATAGATGCACCGTGACCTCATTCAAAGCATCTTCTGCAACTTGGTGTACTTCGGAATCTCTGCTTGTCCCGAGAATGTGGCCCAACTTCTTTTTAACGACTGAAAGCGCCCCCTGTTTTACACCATCGTGCATCGCAACACGTCCGATCTCTTCTGTACTCACAGGGCCCGTCGAGTAATCCATACAACACTTCCTTCTCTGTGCGCTCTAAAACATTACCAATAATTAATCTGAGGCTTTTCCGCAAAAAACCTCAAATTTTTCCAATTTTTTTGTCCGGTTTTGCTCTGCAATTTAGTTACTTACCTGTGAACGGACAGGCGGCAACATTGCATAATCATAAATAAGTCATTGATTTTTAATGCTTTAAATTTTGCGATGGCTGATTTTTGAACTATTCAATGATGTCGAACAAACGAAACTGGAGCGAAGCATGCAACAACGTCAGTTAGTGAAACAATCACCGATTCGGTCTTCTTATATGGCCTATTCCCGCCATTACGGTCGGGTGTACGCGGTCGAAAGCACACTCGAGCTCGACTATCTGAATCTGATCCGCTTCAAGAAAACGGCGGAATCCGTCGAAAGCCAACCGTTTTCGATCCAGTTCCATCTTGAAGGGCGACCCAGACGTTACACACCGGATTTCTTGATCGTCGAACAGGGCGTTCAATACGTCGATGAGGTGAAAACTCGAAAGGCCGCGACCCGGCCGGAATTTCTTCGCAAAGCCGAGAAGCTTAATCGATTTTTCGGGAAGCGAGGCCTATCGTTTCGAGTTTTAACAGAAGATGACATCCGGCCTGGAAATCAGGCTCAGAACCTTCGCTTTCTAATGCCGGTGCTCGACACACCGCCGCCAATTTCTGAATTCGAATCGCTTCTGGACGCGACAGACGTCCGCACCGCGTCAATGCAGGTAATGAACAAATTACTCAATGATCTGCGGTTGGATATTTCGTTCATTCGCCGAGCGGTAGCGCATCAACTACTCCAATGCGATCTGACCAAACCATGGTCGGAGATGCAATTTACGTGGTGACAAATCCACATCCAATCCCTTTTGTAAGGAGCAAGAAAGCAATGTTGAATTCCATCGCAGTGACCGGCAACCGCGTCTTATTTGAAGGTCTAGCAGCAACGATAACGATGCTTCCAGACTCGAACTGTGTGCTCACGTTTGATGATTCAAGGTATCAGCCAGTCATTAAACCCAGCACCGAAATCGAGGCAGCTTTTGGGACAACTCTTCATCTCGTTCCAAAAGACAAGGTCGCTGCTCCGAAAGCCCCGGATCTTTCAATAGGGGATCTTAAAGAGCTCGAAAGACGCTCAGCCTACATCGACGAATTGAACCGGCTTACCAAAAAAGGAGGCATTGGCGGAATCGCCATCCGAAAACAGGTCATTGCACGAGTCGCTCGAGAAATCGGGGATACCAAACCGATATCCCACTCAACACTTGCCCGTTGGGCAAAGAAATCAAAGACACACTCACACGGAGTCGCATCCATGCTAGGAAAACAGACCCGCCATCGCCAATCCTCATTTTCACAGGATGTCCAAGATTTCGCCCTCGAAATCATCGACGATTATTACCTCCAGCTTGGGAATCCGACAGTCCAGTACGCTTACGACTGCTTCGTTGAATCCTTTGAGCTCAGGTTTGGAAAAGACGCTGAAAGGCCCTGCCGGGAGACGTTTCGAAAGTGGACGAGAGAATGTGTGGCTCCGATTGAGGCTATCGAAAGGCGGCAGGGCCGGCGCGCTGCGAAAGCGGCCGCTCGTAACGCAACCAAAAAACTCAGAACTGATCGGATTCTGGAGCGAGTGGAAGCCGATGCAGTCAATCTCTCAATTGGAGTGACTGATGAAAACGGTCGATACCTGGGCCCGGTGACCATCTTCGGAGTCATCGACGTGTATTCCCGCGCGATACTTGGCCTGGTCGTTCAGGTGGGACGAGGTGAGTCTGCTGGCCCAGTCATTGACAGCTACAAGCACTCAATCGGCCCCAAAGGCCCCGATTTACTGCCAGCTGGACTGGAAAATGACTGGCCGATGTACGGCGTGCCTGAGGTTTTCGTAAGCGATGGCGGCCCTGGCTATGTCAGCATGAAAACCCACGCGTTTCTCCTAGACGCCGGGAGCCAATCCCAAATCGTTCAAACCTACGCCGGTTGGCAAAAACCGTTTATCGAACGGTTTTTCAATACGCTGCGCACTCGCTTTGCTCAGACTCTTCATGGGTACTGCGGGAAGCATACGGACCGACCAAATCTGGATGCAACGATCAAAGAGAAGGCATCTATGACGTTGCAGGAATTCCGCACCGCACTCTACGAGTGGGTGGTTGACGAGTATCACCAAACGCCGCACCGCGGCCTATCGAATCGAACGCCCTATGAGGTTTGGGTAGAGCAGGCTCGAGTATTTCCACCGCACCTGCCGGTCAATTTTGAGCGGCTCAAACACACCATGGGTGAAACCAGGATCTGCACTATCTCGGGTCCACACGGCCACCAAGGGATCCAACTGAACAACCTTCGGTACAACGATCCCGAGAACAGATTGAAGAGAATCGGCATGGTTCTCAGGAGCATGAATGAGCCCGCCGAGGTACAAGTGGAGTACACGCATAATGACATTTCACGCATTAACGTCATCGATCCTTTAAGCGACGAAGTCTTCTCAGCGTTCGTCACTGACCAGGACATTGAGCCTGGCACAACTCACGCTGAATGGAAGGCTCGACGTGCAAGCCACTATGCCGACAAGGGCTATACGGGCCCACGAAAGGCAAGATCAAGCCGAGCCATCATTAATGCCAACGAAGGACATGATGCCAATATGCGTAGAGTCAGCTCCCGGCGAACACGGCCAGCCCCGGTAAATGATGTTGAGAAGCTGATCAACGAATCCTTAGAGGAAGACAGGTCACTGTCTAACCCTCCTGTGGGCGGTAACTCGATGCCCTACGAGTCCCTTGAAACCCGCTCTGAAGAGTACGGCCAGGATGGAGAGTACGAAGATGATTGATCATGACGAACAAAGTCTGCCTGACCTCAATCCTGCCGTAGTTGCTTTTAAAGAATGGCGAACGCGACATGGACGCTTCCAAGAAGCATTAGACAATATTCGTCGGACTCATCAAATGTCCGGCATCGAGGGGACGGGCATGCTACTGATGGGCATTCCAGGCCTTGGCAAATCTTCAATCCTTGAGTCCTACTCCAGGAAGTATGTGGAAGGGCGTAAAGACTTGGAGAGTCCAGAGCGCTCGAAAGAGCCTGTCATTCATGTCTCCGTACCCGCGGAGCCCACGCTCAAGTCACTGATTCATGCAATTCTTTTGGCGTCGAGTTTCGAGGCATCTACCAAGGGCACGGTTGACGAGCTGAAGCAAAAGCTCGACGAATTTATTCGGGAGCGAGGGGTTGAGCTACTCATCTTCGACGAGTTTCAGCACTTCTTGCGCGAGCAGGCAAAGTCAAATACCCGCGGCGTCGTCAACCACATCAAACTCATGATGGATCAGCACAAGCTCGCCGTAGTGATGGCGGGCACGCCTGCCGGCTACAGATCGATAGCGCATTACGAGGAGCTGTATCAGCGGTTTGCTCAGCATCAAACGCGCTTAACACCGTTCCAAGTCGATACAGACGCCGATCTCAACGTTTTCGGTTCCTACCTCAGAGCGTGTAAAAACCGTCTCGAGCGCGAGAGCGTGAAGATCGTCCCAATGGCGAGCAAAGAAATGATAGTCCGCCTATACGTTGCAACTAAGGGAATTCCTCGATTAATCGCAAGCCTCATCGTAATGGCTCTGATGGACGCAGAACCAGGCGAAACAATCACGAGGAATGACCTCGCCCGGGCGCTCTCCAAAACGTCAATGAACCCGGATCTAGGGAACTTCAACCCGTTAAATGCGCCTTTTGATCGGGTCAGAGAACGGGCTGAGAAGGCGACGAGGAAGGCGGCTATCGAGAACAAAAAGAACTGGGATATTCAACGATGAAAAGGTTTGCCGTCCGACCAGAGCCCATTGAAAATGAGTCGTTCAATGGCTTCCTTTTACGCATCGGAAAGCTGAACTGTGTGTTTAAGCATTCTGAGATCGTCAAATACTTAGACTGCGAGCCGACGCCCGCGCCTGGTTATTTTGGCTGGCTTGAAATGCCTTCTAAGCATATATTCAGTGCGTTGGAACGGAAACTCGAAAAGCCTCTGACTAAACACCGGATGCGATTCAAGGAAAGAGCGCACTTAAGGTGGCTTTATTCAAAATGGCGCATGATTTTCGACCTGCGGCTCGGCTTCCCCAGAATTTGTACGGCCTGCGTTTCCGAGCAAGGCATCTTGGATTGGAGATGGGGTCTCGCCGTAACGGCACACTGCCCGGAGCATGAGTGTCTACTGACGTCGCACTGTCCGAAATGTGATAGAGAACTTAAGTGGACAAGCAGTCTGCTCATCGGCTGTCCGCACTGCGGAAAAAGCTGGAACGAACTCGATTCCTGCCAACCGTCTGAGATCTCTACAACAGAGCGTCAGCTTTGGGATGACATGGCGACTGCATCCAGCGACGTGGACGAATCACTATTGCAGGACATCTGTCTCGCGATAGTGGTTGCGATGCGTCCTTTCGACTTAGTCTGCGAGTCTGTAAGAAGCTGTCCAAAGATGATGGAACACTCCAGGTACGTTGCCCGCGCCTATTCGCTGCTTGAAAGCCCATCAATAAATGCAGCCTGGCGCAAACAGTGCCAAGAGAAGAGAGGCCAGCTGAATTTCTTGGGTCAGGATTTTGTTGAAGCCCCCTGCAACAATTTCCGCTCTCTCTTAGTCAAAGAGTGGCGAGGTCCCAGCGAGCAAGCCCTGCCAACCAAGGAGTTACCTTTCGCCGAAAACGCTTTTTCAGAAACCACTGCTTACATATCTCAATCTAGGCGTGACAAAGCACTGGAGTCGGACGAACAGTCGAACTATCGATTTCAGACGAATGTGATTTCCTTCGCAAAAATACTGGGGTTGAGCGAAGAATCTGCCCAAGACTATTTCAGATGGGATGTGCTGAAATCTCACAAAAACGTCAAGTATTCAACAAGTCGCAGATTCGACCTGCGTGAATTCAGGGAAATCATCCAAAAGCGACCACGCCCAAACGAGTCGATAGAAATATTTCCTGACAACACAATTTTCTCAAGATTCCCGGTAACGTTTGGGCAACTCGCGAATGACGTAATACTGAATCGGGTCGATGGTGGTTTCTCAGATACCCGCGGAGTGAAAAGTCTATTTGTCCATCCCAAAATACTCAAAAAGTGGCTGACTGATCAGCTCATTCGTACCGACGCTCAAGGATTGTCAATGAAGCGTGCCACCAAAGCGCTAAATTGCAGTCGGCAGCACATTCGCAAGCTTGTAGCTGCTAATTTACTCGAATGGGTAGGAGAACATCGGTTTGAACCCAGGGTAGACAATCAATCGTTCTGCGAATATGTCATGCGTTCGGAAAGACTACTTTGATTCACGGATTCAGCTTTTCCGCTAAGTCTGCCTTTTGAAAGGTATGACTGAAATCGCCGTTTAATTCACAATCCGATCAAAACCTTTTTACGCTACCGCTCTGCCTCAATCACTCCCCGCTTATTGAACACACCAGCCAGATTCCAAATTCGTTGCTAAAGCGAATTCACTTTACCTTCCCTAATTTCAATGCTATTACTTACTGCCATTGAATATAGGTCAATGTTTTAGTTGACCTTTTCCAGAAAAATCTCATGCTTCCGTGGGAAAGCGACAACAAATCTCACGTTAAGTCTGACATCTCTAATTGCCATGTTGGCGACCCCTCTCTAACCTCCTGATTCCTCAACCCCCAGAATCTCACCCCAGCCTTGGACTGACACATGTTACGGGAGCAGATCGTGTGGCTCCCTCCGAAAATGCTCGGAGCCATGGATGGCGGAGAGCAAGCGTACAGGGA
>MRWG01000727.1_pt1 | contig 28420 bp, 27 predicted proteins | sample 1013341 | NCBI WGS metagenome assembly MRWG01 (sample SAMN06117577, study PRJNA244670) | biofilm metagenome | biome: Water; feature: Cathode Biofilm; material: Biofilm; isolation source: microbial consortium enriched at the cathode of a solar microbial fuel cell | place: USA: District of Columbia ... | reverse complement strand
TTGCTGAGCTCGCTGATGCGATCGCGGTTGGCGCGCGCCACCATGGACACGGCCTGCCCGCAACGCAGGCGGTTCGCCTCGGTCTCGGAAAGAGCCAGCGCCGGGATGTCGTCCAGCGCAGTCTCCACCGGGAGCACCTGCTCCAAGGCGGCGGGACTATGCCCCATAGATTCCAGGGAATCCAGCGAAATCGCGTCGGCCTCGGTAAACGGGCCTACGGTTAATCGCCGCAACTCTACGATGTGGGCGACGGTCCCCGTTGCCCGTCCCAGGTCACGCGCCAGGGAGCGCATGTAGGTGCCCTTGCCGCAGTGCACCTCGAAGACCGCGTGGTCACGGTCCGGCTGCGCCTCCAGCGTGATGGCATGGACCGTGACCCGGCGCGCCTTCAGTTCGAAGTCGGCCTGGGCGCGCGCCAGATCGTAGGCGCGCTGCCCGCCGACCTTGATCGCCGAGTAGAGCGGCGGGATCTGTTCGATCTCGCCGGTGAAGGCAGCCAGCACGGCGCGGATCGCCGCCTCGTCCGGGCGGTGGGCGTGCTCCTCGATGACGCGGCCCTCGGCATCGTCGGTTTCCGTCGCCTGACCCCAGCGCAGGGTGAAACGATAACTCTTCCGCCCGTCCATCACGTAGGAGACCGTCTTGGTCGCCTCGCCGAGGGCGATCGGCAGCAGGCCGCTGGCCAGGGGGTCGAGGGTGCCGCCGTGGCCGACCTTGCGGGGCTTCAGGATCCGCCGCACCCGGCCGACCACCTGGGTGGAGGTGAGCCCGAGCGGCTTGTCGATGACCAGCCAGCCGTTCACCGGCGCGATCTCCGCAGCGGCGGCCTTAGCGCCCATCGGGATCGGGCTCCGGCGTGTCGTCATCCTGGTCTTCGGGGGCCGCTTCCTCCGCCTCGACGTCCTGCGCCACCCGCGGATGATGCAGCAGGGCGTTGATGCGGGCCGCCTCGTCGAAGGAGTGATCGGCCTGGAAGGAGAGGCTCGGCGTGTAGCGCAGCTGCACTTCCTGGCCGAGCTGGCTGCGCAGGAAGCCGGCGGCATGGTTGAGCGCATCGATCACCGTTTCCAGCTCGCCGCCGCCAAGCGGCACCACGAAAGCGGTGGCGCTCTTCAGATCGGGACTGATGCGGACTTCGGTGACCGTCAGGCTGACCCCGGCCAGGTGGGGGTCGCGCAGCTCGCCGCGCGCGAGAATGTAGGAAAGGGCGTGGCGCAACTCCTCACCGACGCGCAGCTGGCGTTGGCTGCGGCTCTGAGCGGATCCCTGTTGCGATCCCCGCTGTGCGGAGGACTTTGCACGCCCCCTGGCGCTTCGTGAATGAGCCATGTCACGTTTCCGGCGGCGCGGCACCGGCCCCGGCCCGGCGCCCGGCCGACTATGGGACCGACACCGGACCGACGGCCGAGCCTAGAGCTCGCGGGCGACCTCTTCGATCTCGTAGCACTCGATCTGATCGCCGACCTGGATGTCGGTGTAGTTCTCGAAGGCCATGCCGCACTCGTAGCCGTCCTTCACTTCGCGCACCTCGTCCTTGAAGCGCCGCAGCGTCTTCAGGGTGCCGTCGTGAATGACCACGTTGTCGCGCAGCAGCCGCACCTTGGCGCCGCGTTTCACCAGGCCCTCGGTCACCATGCAGCCGGCGACCTTGCCGACCTTGGAGTTGGTGAAGACCTCGCGGATTTCGGCGTAGCCCAGGAAGTTTTCCTGCTGCTTCGGTGCCAGTAGGCCGCTCATTGCCGCCTTCACGTCGTCGACCACGTTGTAGATGATCGAGTAGTAGCGGATGTCGACATTGTCGCGGCGGGCCATCTGACGCGCCTGGGGATTGGCGCGCACGTTGAAGGCGATGATCATCGCCCCCGTCGCATTGGCGAGCGTGACATCGGACTCGTTGATGCCGCCGACTCCGCTGTGCAGCACACGCGCCTTGACTTCGTCGGTGCTCAGCTTGTTCAGGGAGTTGACGATCGCCTCCATCGAGCCGTGCACGTCGGACTTGACGACCACGGGGAACTCGGAGACCTCGCCCTCCTTGATGCGGCTCATCATCTCTTCCAAGGTGCCGCGACCGGTGGACGCGATCTCGGTTTCGCGCCGGCTGCGCTGGCGGTACTCGGCGATCTCGCGGGCGCGGCCCTCGTTCTCCATCACCGTGAAGTCGTCACCGGCCAAGGGCGTGCCGTTGAGGCCGAGCACCTCGACCGGCGTTGCCGGGCCGGCTTCCTCGACCTGCTCGTCACGCTCGTTCACCAGGGCGCGCACGCGGCCCCATTCGCCGCCGGCGACGAAGATGTCGCCGACCTTCAGGGTGCCGCGCTGCACCAGCACGGTGGCGACCGAACCGCGGCCGCGCTCCAGCTTGGCTTCGATGATGACGCCTTCGGCCGGACGATGCGGGTTGGCCCTCAGTTCAAGCAGCTCGGCCTGCAGCAGGATGGCTTCCTCGAGCTTGTCGAGGTTGGTCTTCTGGGTCGCCGAAACCTCGATGGCGAGAATGTCGCCGCCGAGATCCTCGGTGATCAGCTCGTGCTGCAGCAGTTCCTGCTTCACGCGCGCCGGATCGGCACCCGGCTTGTCGATCTTGTTGATGGCGACGATGATCGGCACCTGCGCGGCCTTGGCGTGATTGATCGCCTCGACCGTCTGCTCCTTGATGCCGTCGTCGGCGGCCACCACCAGCACCACGATGTCGGTCACCGTGGCGCCGCGCAGGCGCATCTCGGTGAAGGCAGCGTGGCCCGGCGTGTCGATGAAGGTGATGCGGGCATCGGAAGGCAGGCGCACCTGGTAGGCACCGATGTGCTGGGTGATGCCACCGGCCTCCCCGGCGACGACGTCGGTCTCGCGCAGGGCGTCGAGCAGCGAGGTCTTGCCGTGGTCGACGTGGCCCATGATGGTGACCACCGGCGGACGCTGCTGCAGCTCTTCCGGGCGGTCGTCGGCACCACGCATGCCGATTTCGACGTCGGCGGCTGCCACGCGCTTGGACTTGTGGCCGAATTCCTCGACCACCAGCTCGGCGGTGTCGGCGTCGATCGACTGGTTGATGGTTACCATGACCCCCATTTTCATCAGAGATTTCACGACCTCGGCGCCGCGCGCGGCCATGCGGTTGGCCAGCTCCTGCACGGTCAGCACCTCGGGGATCACCACCTCGCGCACGACCTTCTGCGGCGGCTGGTGCGGCTGCTGACCGCCGGCCGCGCGCATCTGCTTCTCGCGCTGGCGCTTCATGGCGGCCAGCGAGCGCTGGCGCCCCTCCTGGCCGTCGAGGGCCTGGTTGATGGTCAGCTTGCCGGCGCGGCGGCGCGGCTCGCCGCGGCTGCGCGGCGGGGCCTTGGGAGCCACCGGCGCGCCCTTGCGCGCCTTGGCGCGGGCCGGCGACTCTTCGTCGCTTTCCTCCGCGGCACCCGCTGTCTTGGCGGCGGGACGCGCGCGCTCCTTGGCCGGCGCCCGCGGCGCGGCCGGTGCTTCAGCCTGCGCCCCGGCGGGGGCCTCAGCCGCAACCTCGGCGGCCTGCTCGGGCGCCGACTCGGCGGCCAGCTTGCGCGCCTCTGCCTCTTCGGCTTCACGGCGGGCGCGGTCGGCCGCGTCGCGCTTGGCCTGTTCGGCGCGCTCCTTGGCCTCCTCGGCCTCGCGCACCTTGCGGGCAGCCTCTTCCTCGCGGGCGATCTCCAGCGCGCGGGCGCGGCTGGCGCGCTCCTCGGCGGACAGCCGGCGCGCGGGCTTTTCCTCGACCTCCGGCTGGGGCGCCGGCGCCGCCGGTGCCTCGGTCAGGGCCGCCTCGGCTTCGGCCGCCGCCTCGGTCACCTCGGTCATGCGGCCGGAGGTGCCGCGCTCGAAGGTGCGGCTGCGCTTGACCTCAACCGTCACCGCCTTGGAGCGGCCGTGGCTGAAGCTCTGACGCACCTGGCCGGTTTCGACCGTCTTCTTCAACTGAAGCTTCCCCGGTCGGTTCAGCTTCAGCGGCGTCTTGGCCTCTGGTTCTTTGCTCGTCGTCATATCCTCTAGCGCTCACCTTCGGTTGGGCGCCCAACCTCGTTTGCTTGCTCCGCCACCCCTCGCAGACCTGCGAGGCGCTGAATCTCTCGTGCCAAACCCTCGGCGAAGCGCCCCGGCGCGATGCCGACATGCACTGCCGCTTCGCGGCCGACCGCCGTACCGAGTTCCGCCGCACTGCAGAACTGCATCACCGGCGTCCTCGGCGCCACCGCGCGGGCCAGGGCCTGGACCTTGTGCCGGCCGTCCTCGGCGGCATCGGCCGCCTGGACCAGCAGGCCCACCTCGCCGGCCCGCAACGCGGCCTTCACCTTCTCAAAGCCCGCCACCACAGCCCCCGCGCGCCGCGCCAGACCCAGCAGATCGAGGCAGCGCCGCAGCGCCAGGGCCTCCACCTGCTGCGCCAAATCGTCAGGCACGCGCACTTGCCTCTTTGCCGCCTTGGCAAAGAGGTTCTTGGCGCAGGCTTTGGCCATCATATCCTGACGCGCCTGCAACCACAAACCCCGCCCGGGCAGCCGCTCGCCCAGGTCCGGCACCAAGGTGCCTTCCGGCCCGACCACGAAACGCAGCAGTTGCGCTTTGGGCAGCACCTGACCGCTGGCCAGGCAGCGCCGCTGCGGCTCCGCCGGCTTCGCCTTTCCGCCGCGGCGCGGCTTGTGGCCCTCCACCCGGCCTCCCGCTGCGGGACTTGCGCTGGCCATGCCGATCAGTCTTGGACCTCCGCCGGCGTCTCGGTCTCGTCGCCGGAGGCTTCCGGCGCCTCCGCGGGCTCGTCGTCGAACCAGTGGGCGCGCGCCGCCATGATGATGGCATTGGCCTCGTCCTGGCCCATCGGGCTGGCCTGCAGGATGCGGTCGACCTCCGGGTTCGGCAGGTTGCCCATGTCCTCCAGGCTGTGCTCGCCGCGCTGGCTGCTGCAGGCGAAGCGCAGCTCGTCGGCGGCCAGGTCGGCCAGGTCGTCCAGCGTCTTCACCCCCTGCTCGCCGAGGGTCACCAGCAGGGCGGGCGAGAGCCCCTCCAGCTCGGTCAGCTCGTCGGAGACACCCAGCTCGCGCCGGCGCGCCTCGTTGTGGCGGTCCATCTCTTCCAGGTGGCTGCGGGCACGGGCGCGGAGTTCCTCGGCGACTTCCTCGTCGAAGCCCTCGATCTGCGCCAGCTCCTCGACCGGCACGAAGGCGACCTGCTCCAGCGCGGTGAAACCTTCGGTTACCAGCAGATGGGCGATCACGTCGTCGACATCAAGGGCATCGATGAACATCTGCGAGCGGGCGCGGAATTCCTCCTGGCGGCGGCGGGATTCCGTCTCCTCGGTCATGATGTCGATGTCCCAGCCGGTGAGGATCGAGGCAAGACGCACGTTCTGGCCGCGCCGCCCGATCGCCAGCGACAGCTGATCGTCGGGCACCACCACCTCGATGCGGTGGGCGTCCTCGTCGAGCACCACCTTGGTCACCTCGGCCGGCGCCAGGGCGTTGACCACGAAGGTCGCGGTGTCCTCGGACCAGGGGATGATGTCGATCTTCTCGCCCTGCAGTTCGCTGACCACGGCCTGCACGCGGCTGCCGCGCATGCCGACGCAGGCGCCGACCGGGTCGATCGAGCTGTCGTAGGAGATGACGGCGATCTTGGCCCGGCTGCCGGGGTCGCGCGCCACCGCCTTCAACTCGATGATGCCGTCATAGATCTCCGGCACTTCCTGGGCGAAGAGCTTGGCCATGAACTGCGGATGGGTGCGCGACAGGAAGATCTGCGGCCCACGCTGTTCCTCGCGAACGTCGTAAATATAGGCACGCACGCGATCGCCGGTGCGGAAGGATTCGCGCGGCAGCGTCTCGTCGCGGCGCATCAGCGCCTCGGCGCGGCCCAGGTCGACGGTGACGTTGCCGAACTCGTTGCGCTTGACGATGCCGTTGACGACCTCGCCGGTGCGGTCCTTGTACTCGTCGAACTGGCGCTTGCGCTCGGCCTCGCGCACCTTCTGCACGATGACCTGCTTAGCGGTCTGCGCGGCGATGCGCCCGAGATCGATCGGCGGCAGATCTTCGATGATGAACTCGCCGGGCTGGATGTCCGTCTTGCGCGCCTGGGCGTCGCGCGTGAGGATCTGGGTGAACTCGTTCTCGACCTCGTCGGTCACCTCGCGGTAGCGCCGCAGGCGCACCTCGCCGGACTTGCGGTCGATCTCCGCGCGGATGTCGTGCTCGTGGCCGTACTTGGCGCGGCCGGCCTTCGAAATGGCCTGCTCCATCGCCTCTAGAACTTCGTCACGCTCGATCGACTTCTCGCGCGCGACCGCGTCGGCGACCTGGAGAAGTTCGGTTCGTGCAAGAGCGCTGGTATCCATAGCTCGTCTCGTTCCTAAGAAGTCTTGTCGTTAATCCTGCTCATCGGAGGGCTGATCGTCCTGCCGGCTGGCGGCGATCAGCTCGTCGGTGAGCACCAGTTTGGCCCTCTGCAGCTCGGCAAAAGGCAGCGTGATCTCGTCGTCGTCGCACACCAGGGCGATGCTCTCGCCTCGGGTGCCGAGCAGCCGGCCGCGAAAGCGGCGACGGCCCTCGATCGGCTGGCCGGTTTCGATGCGCACCTCGAAGCCGGCGAAGCGGTCGAAGTCCGCCAGGCGGGTCAGCGGCCGGTCGATGCCCGGCGAGCTGACCTCCAGCGTGTAGGCGCTGTCGATCGGATCCTCGACGTCGAGGATCGCCGCCACGGCGCGGCTCACCTCGGCGCAGTCGTCGACGTTCATGGTGCCGTCGCTGCGCCGTTCCGCCATGACCTGCAGGCGCAGGCTGTCGCCGCCGGAAAGCTGCACGCGCACGATGTCGTAGCCCATCGCCTCGAGGGCCGGGGCGATCAGCTGTTCGACTTCGGCGGCCTTGCCTTCACTGGTTTTGGCCAGCCCTGAGGAAGCCCTTTGCAAGGCTTGGGACAAAATCCCGGTCTCCAATACGGTTGCGCCAATAAAAAAGGCGGGCCAGAGGCCCACCCTTCGGTAGCCCGGCGGTATCATTTTTGGCCGATACCGCCACCTAGAACGCGGCGACTGTACGCCCGAGACCCGCAGTCCGCAAGGCTTTTCTGGCCCTACAGGGGCCCCTGGAAATGGCCTCCGCGGGGCCGCCTCAGGAACCGCAGATAGGCCGGCCGCCGGCCCGCGGCCAGGGCTTTTTCCTCGTAGCGCGTGGCCGGCCAGTCGGCCGGGCGCCGGCGCCAGTCGCCGGGCCCGGCCACCTGCCAGGCCAGCTCCGGGTGCCCGGTGAGCCGCTGCAGGGCCCAGTCGAGATAGCCCGGATCGTCGGTGGCGAAGCGCAGCTCGCCGCCGTCCTTCAGGACCCGGGCCAGCAGGTCCAGCGTCGCCGGCTGGATGAGGCGCCGCTTGTGGTGGCGCCGCTTCGGCCAGGGATCGGGGAACAGGATGAAGATCCGGTCGATCACCGCCTCCGGCAGGCATTCCAGCAGGTCGCGGGCGTCGCCGATGTAGAGCCGCAGCGGGGTCTCGCGGCCGCCCTCCGGCAGCTGTCCCAGCAGGCTCGCGACCCCGGTGATGAAATACTCGGCGGCGAGGAAACCCGCCTCCGGGTGATGCGCCGCCTGCCAGGCCAGGTGTTCGCCGCCGCCGAAGCCGATCTCGAGGAAAAGACGCTTGGGCAGCGGGTCGAAGAGGTCGGCCGGCGCCAGGGCCTGGCCGTCTTCCGGCAGCGCGATTTCAAGCTCCGGCAGGGCCGCGTCGAGCAGCGCCTTGCGGCCGGCGCGCAGGGGCCGTCCCTGGCGGCGCCCGTAGAGATTGCGCCGCGCCGCCATTACCGCCTGCCGATCGCCCGTGGAGGAAGCCGCCGCCTCAGGCCCCGAAGGCGCTGCGCAGGCCCTCGACCAGGTCGGTGCGCTCCCACGAGAAACCGCCGTCGGGATCCGGCGACCGCCCGAAGTGCCCGTAGGCGGCGGTGCGCGCATAGATCGGCCGCGACAGCGAGAGGTGCTCGCGGATGCCGCGCGGCGAGAGGTCCATCAGCTCCTGCAGGATCTTGGCCAGCTTCACCTCGTCGACCTCGTTGGTGCCCTGGGTGTCGACGTAGACCGACAGCGGCTTGGACACGCCGATGGCATAGGAGACCTGGATCGTGCAGCGATCGGCCAAGCCGGCGGCGACGACGTTCTTGGCCAGGTAGCGCGCGGCATAGGCGGCCGAGCGGTCGACCTTGGTCGGGTCCTTGCCCGAGAAGGCGCCGCCGCCGTGGGGCGCCGCGCCGCCGTAGGTATCGACGATGATCTTGCGGCCGGTGAGGCCGCAGTCGCCGTCCGGCCCGCCGATGACGAAACGGCCGGTGGGGTTCACGTAGAACTCCTCCTCCGGGCACATCCAACCTTCCGGCAGCACATTGACCACGTGCGGGCGCACGATCTCGCGCACCTCTTCCTGCTCCAGGTTGCCGGCATGCTGGGTGGAGACCACCACGGAGGTCGCCGCGACCGGCTTGCCGCCCTCGTACCTCAATGTCACCTGGCTCTTGGAATCGGGCCCCAGGCCGGGCTCGGAGCCGGAGTGGCGCGCCTCGGCCAGCGAACGCAGGATGGAATGGGAGAAATGGATCGGCGCCGGCATCAGGGTCTCGGTTTCGCGGCAGGCGAAGCCGAACATGATGCCCTGGTCGCCGGCACCTTCATCCTTGTTGCCGGCCGCGTCGACGCCCTGGGCGATGTCGCTGGACTGGGCATGGATGTAGTTCTCGACCGACATCTTGCCCCAGTGGAAACCGTCCTGCTCGTAGCCGATCTCCTTCACCGCGGCGCGAGCGACCTGTTCCAGCAGGTCCCGGGTCACCTCTGCCGGGCCACGCACCTCGCCGGCGAGCACAATCCGGTTCGTCGTCGCGAGGGTCTCCACCGCAACGCGCGACTGCGGGTCGTGGGTCAGGAAGGTGTCGACGATGGCGTCGGAAATCCGGTCACAGACCTTGTCCGGATGGCCTTCCGAGACCGACTCGCTGGTGAAGAGATAGCTGCCGTTGCGCACTGGGATGCTCCCGCCGTTCACGCCATTGAGTTTGTGATTTGCCCGGTGGGAATAGCGACGCGCAAGCGCAAATGCAAGCAGACTTCATGGCACACCGCGGCGCTGCCGCCGGGGTTGTGCTGCCGTTGATAACCGGTTCCCAGTTAGTCGTCGGCCTTGGGCGAAGCGCCGCCGCTGGCCGCGGCCAGGGCTTTGGTCATCTCGAAAAGCCGTTTACGCACACCCGGTTCGAGGATCTTGTAGTAGGCGCGTACCAGCTCCAGGGTCTCGCGCTTGACCATGGGGTCCAGCTCCTGTTCGGGCGGCGGCCGGTCGTTGCCCGGGCGCTGCGCCGGCGAACTCGCCGCGACGTCTGCCGGCATCTCGTCGAAGAAGAAACCGACCGGCACGTCGAGCACCCGCGACAGGTCGAACAGGCGGCTCGCGCCAACCCGGTTCGCTCCTCTTTCGTACTTCTGAACCTGTTGGAAGGTAAGGCCGATGGCCTCGCCCAGCTTTTCCTGACTCATGCCGAGGAGCGTCCGCCGCAAGCGGACTCTGCTGCCGACATGAACATCGACCGGATTCGGTCCGCCTTCTCGGCGGTCACCCGGCGGCACGCCGCGTCGCGCCATCCGTAAAATACCTCGTATTTATTGGGAGTGTCAGAACCTTAGGACTAAAGACATACCGATGTATGCCAACACCCGGTTGATCCGTCAACCCCTCCCCGAGGTGTACTACCAAATAAAAATGCGTGCCACAAATATAACACAGGCAGTAAATATAAGCTCTATCAAATAGAGTAGATTGCTCGCATAAGAATAGAGCGTAGGTATCTCGGCAGCCGAGGGTAGACTCGTGTCAATAATTCCTCGGTCGTTGAGATTTGTTTTGTCGATAATTCGCCCATAAGCATCGATCACTGCCGAAATTCCATTATTGGCAGCGCGAACCAGGGGTAACCCTTCTTCTACTGCGCGAATTCGTGCTGATGCGAAATGTTGGTAGGGGCCGGAGGAAAAGCCGAACCAGGCGTCGTTGGTGAGATTCAACAGCCAGCGCGGCCGCGGCCCGTCCCCCGCCGGCGGCGTCACGGCACCGGGAAAGATCACCTCGTAGCAGATCAGCGGGCTGAACGGCGGCACCCCGGGCAACCCGAGGCTGAGGGGGCCCGGCCCCGCGGAGAAATCGCGCGTGCCGGCGGTCAGCTTGGCCAGACCCAGCAGGCTGCGCAGCGGGGTGTATTCCCCGAAGGGCACCAGGTGCACCTTGTCGTAGGTCGCGGCGATCCGCCCGCTGTCGTCCAGCGCGTGCAGGGAATTCCAGATCTCGCCGTCGGGCTTGTCCGGGTCGACCCGCGGCGCCCCGGCGATGAGGTAGCCGCCGGCGGGCACCACCCCGGCCAGTTCCTGGCGCAGCCTGGGTTCGGCCGCCAGCAGGTAGGGCACTGCGGTCTCCGGCCAGATGATCAGCGTGCGGTCGTCGTGACCGGGGCGCAACGACAGCTCCGCCTGCAGGCGCAGGTTGCCCGCGCGCTGGTCATTGCGCCACTTCAACTCTTGCGGAATGGAGGGCTGCACCAGTCGCAGGCGCACCTCCGGTTGGGCAATGTTCTCGGGGCTGCCGGGCAGCGGCGCGCTGGCGAGACGCCAGGCACCGAAGCCCCAGCCGGCCAGCGGCAGCACCAGCAGCAGGACGACCGCCGCCAGGGTGACTGGGCGCCGGCGGGCCGGCACCGCCAGCGCCGCCGGTGCCGCGGCCGCGGCAACGGTGATGAGGCTGAGCAGCCAGACGCCGCCCAGGGATGCCGGCTGCAGCGCGGCTGCGGAGAAGGCCCACACACTGCCGATCAGGTTCCAGGGAAAGCCGGTCAGGATCCAGGCGCGCAGGCCCTCCCCGACCAGCCAGGCGGCGGCCAGGGTCACCACCAGGGCGACGCCGTCCAGGGCGAAGCGGCGCCGCGCCAGGTCGGTGAGCCAGAAGGCAAGAGCGGGAAACAGCGCGAGCCCTGCCGCCAGCCCGCCGACAGCAAAGGGCATGGCCCAGCCGAAGCGCTCGGCGTCGACCAGGAAGGCGATCCCCACCCAATAGAGACCTGCGGCGAAGTAGCCGGTGCCGAAAGCCCAGCCGGTGAGCGCAGCCTGGCGTCCGTCCTGGGCGCCCCGCAGCATCCAGAACACGGCGCTGAAGGCCGGCAGCAGCGCCGGAAAGACATAGAGCGGCGGCAGAGCCGCCGCCGCCAGCACGCCGAGCAGGGCGGCGACCGCCAGGCGCCGCCAGCCGCCCAGCGCCGCCAGCGCGCCGGCAAGCCGATGCAGCGGCCGGGCCCGGCCCGAAGGCACCGAAGCGTCAGCCGCCATGGCGGGCGGTCACCGGTTGCGGTTTTCGGCGGGCAGCACCGCCGGACGCGAGGCGACGTTGCGCACACGCAGGCGCTTCACGCGCCGCGGATCGGCCTCGAGGATCTCGAAGGTGATGCCGCTGGGCGGATGCTCGACCAGTTCGCCGCGGTCGGGCACGCGCCCGGCCAGCGTGAAGAGCAACCCGCCGAGGGTGTCGATGTCTTCCTCGCGCTCCTCGTCGGAGAGCACCGGCCCGACCTTTTCCTCGAACTCCTCGATGGTGGCGCGCGCGTCGGCGATCAGGCTGCCGTCCGGCCGTTCGATCAGCTTGGGACCGACGGCGACATCGTGCTCGTCCTCGATCTCACCGACGATCTCTTCGACCAGGTCCTCGATGGTGACCAGGCCGTCGATGCCGCCGTACTCGTCGACAACCAGCGCCATGTGCACGCGCGACAAGCGCATTTCCAGCAAGAGATCGAGCACACGCATGGAAGGCGCCACCACGAGGATGCGACGCACCAGGTCGACCAGATCGAAGTCGCCGGTTTCCTTGCGCTCCTTCATGTAGTGCAGCACATCCTTGATGTGGACGATGCCGACCACCTCGTCGAGGGTATCGCGGTAGACCGGAAGCCGCGAATGGCCGGCGCTGCTCATCACGTCGATCAGTTCATCGATCGGTGTGTCGAGGTCGACGGCAACGATATCGGCACGCGGCACCATGACATCGTAGGCCGTGAGGTGGCGCAGCCGCAGGATGTTCGACAGCATGACGCGCTCATCGCTGGAGATCGGCGCACCGCTGACTTCCTCACGATCGACGTCCTTGATCTCGTCGATGATCTCCTCGAGGGTCTCGCGCAGCTGCGCCTCGTCCTGCCGCGACTTCAGCAGGCCCCGCAATCGCTGCCACAGGCCGCCCGGCTGGCCGTTGCCGCGGCCCGTGCGCCCGTTGCCGGAGGAATCAGCCATGTCGTGCCTCCGCCGCCGCGACGTCGCCGGCATAGGGATCGGCTATTCCCAGGCCGGCCAGGATTTCTGTTTCCACTGCCTCCATCTCCGCCGCCTCAGCCGCCTTCATGTGGTCATAGCCGAGCAGGTGAAGGGTGCCGTGAACCAGCAGGTGCGTGGTGTGGTCGGCGAGGCTCTTGTTCTGCTCGCCGGCCTCGCGGGCAATGGTCTCGCGCGCCAGCACCACGTCGCCGAGCAGACGCGGCGACCCTTCCGGCGCGGTCATGTCTGCGTCATCCATGTTGGGAAAGGACAAGACGTTGGTCGCACTGTCCTTGTGCCGATAGTCGCGGTTCAGGCCGCGCTGTTCGCTGTCGTCGGTGAAGACCAGAGAAATCTCCAGCGGCGCGACCCCGACATCCAAATGCCGCAGCACCGCCGACACCGCCCGGCGGGCCTGCTGCTCCAGGTCCTCAAGGGCATCCAACCAGGCCGCATCGTGCACCGACACGGCAATCTCCAAGTGCATACTTTCAGGGTCGTCTGTCATTGTCGATCGCGAGCGCGGGACTCCTCATCGGTCCCGGCCGAAGAGGTCTCCTTCTCCTGTCTTGCCGGCATCGAAGGCCGCGTAGGCGCGCACGATCCGCGTCACCAGCGAATGGCGCACGACGTCGGCGGCGGTGAACTGCACGAAGGCGATGCCTTCCATGTCAGCGAGGATGTTGGAGGCTTCCCGCAAGCCCGAGGGCGCGCCCTTGGGCAGGTCGATCTGCGAAAGGTCGCCGGTCACCACCATGCGGCTGTTCTCGCCGAGACGGGTCAGCGCCATCTTCATCTGCACCGGCGTGGTGTTCTGCGCCTCGTCGAGGATGATAAAGGCGTTGGACAGCGTGCGGCCGCGCATGAAGGCCAGCGGCGCGACCTCGATCTCCCCGTTGCTGAGGCGGCTGGCCACCTGGGTCGCCGGCAGCATGTCGTAGAGCGCGTCGTAGAGCGGCCGCAGATAGGGATCGACCTTTTCGTGCAGGTCGCCGGGCAGGAAGCCGAGGCGCTCGCCGGCTTCGACCGCCGGACGCGACAGAATGATGCGCTCCACCGCGCCTTCCATCAGCATGGAAACCGCCATGGCGGCGGCAAGGTAAGTCTTGCCGGTGCCGGCCGGACCGATGCCGAAGACCAGTTCGTGGTCGCGCAGGGCCTGTATATAGACCTTCTGGCCCGGCGAGCGCGGCGTAAGGCGCCGCTTGCGCGTCATGATCGCCAGATCGTCGGCATGTACCGCGCGCACCGCTTCCTCGCCGCTCTGGCTGTCCGGCGCCTGCGCGGCCATGCGCACCACGGCGTCGACCTCGCCGTCGCCGACGTCGAGACCCTTCTTAAGCCGCTCGTAGAGCGCTGTCAGGGCGGCGTTGGCCGCCACGACCGAGTCCGCCGGACCGGAGATCGCGAGACGGTTGCCGCGCGAGGCGAGGCTCACGCCGAGCTGCTGTTCGATGCGCAGCAGGTTCTGGTCGTGCTCGCCGTAGAGCAGCGGCAGCAGCGAGTTGTCGTCGAACTGGATGAAGGTCGGCTCGCCGGCCCGGCCTGCGGAGACACTGGGAGGACTGTCAGAGCTCAAGCTGTGATCCTTGCCATGGTGCGGCCGCCAGCGGCCGCCTGCGGAGCGTCATCGACCAGGAGGCTCCCGGCCAGGCTGTTCGGATGGGCGGAGTCGATGCGCACCGGCAGGATTCGGCCGGCCAGACGCGCCATGGCAACTTCCGGCACGCCGACGTGCACCGATTGCATGAAGGGGCTGCGGCCGACCAGCTGGCCCGCCTTGCGTCCCGGCCGCTCCAGCAGCACCGGCAGGTCGCGGCCGACGCAGGCGGCATTGAAGGCAAGGGCCTGCGCACCGAGCAGCTGCTGCAAGCCGGCGAGGCGTTCCGCCTTCACCGGTTCGGCAAGCTGGCTGTCTTCCACCGCCGCCGGCGTGCCGGGGCGCGGGCTGTACTTGAAGGAATAGGCCTGGGCAAAGCCGACGTCCTGGATCAGCTTCAGGGTGTCGGCGAAGTCGCGGTCGCTCTCGCCGGGAAAGCCGACGATGAAATCGGATGACAGCGCTAGGTCGGGGCGCGCCTGGCGCAGCCGCTCGACAATGCGCAGGTAGTCGGCCGCCGTGTGGCGCCGGTTCATCGCCGCCAGGATACGATCGGAGCCCGACTGCACCGGCAGGTGCAGGTAGGGCATGAGCTTTTCCTCTTCGCCATGGGCGGCGATCAACTCGTCATCCATGTCGCGCGGATGTGAGGTCGTGTAGCGCAGGCGCTCCAGTCCGTCGATCTCCGCCAGCGCGCGGATCAGCCTGCCGAGACCCCAGGTGCCGCCCCCGGTGCCGTTTGGGGTGCCGCCCGGCGCCTCGCCATGGTAGGCATTCACGTTCTGGCCCAGCAGCGTAATCTCCCGCACGCCGGCCGCCACCAGGCGGCGCGCCTCCGCGATCACCGCCGCGGCCGGGCGCGAGTATTCGGCCCCCCGGGTGTAAGGAACCACGCAGAAGCTGCAGAACTTGTCGCAGCCTTCCTGCACCGACACGAAGGCGGCCGGACCCGGCGCCGCGGCCTCCTCCGGCAGGTGGTCGAACTTGGAATCGACGGGAAAGTCGATGTCGAGCACGCCGCGGCCATCTGCGGCGCGCGCGGCACGGGCGACCATCTCCGGCAGGCGGTGATAGGTCTGCGGCCCGAAGACGATGTCGACCTGCGGCGCCCGGCGCAGAATCTCTTCACCCTCGGCCTGCGCCACGCAGCCGGCGACCGCCAGCAGCATGTCGCCGCCCTGGTCCCTGCGCTCCTGCTTGAAGGCGCGCAGCCGCCCGAGTTCGGAGAACACCTTCTCGGCGGCCTTTTCGCGGATGTGGCAGGTATTCAGGATCACCATGTCGGCACCACGCGGGCTGTCCACCACTTGGTAGCCCAGCGGTGCCAGCACATCGGTCATGCGGGCGGAATCGTAGACGTTCATCTGGCACCCGTAGGTCTTGATGAACAGCCGCTTCCGGATCTTCTCGCTCACCTGCTCCGTCCTGTCGCCGTCGCGCCGCAATTCGCTGCGAGGTTGTTTCGCCATGGCTGCCGCCTCAGACCGCCGCCGCCGGGGCCGCGCCCGAAGGCGACGGCAGCAGCGCCTGCGGGCGCCCGGCGAGTGCCGTCGCGAAGCCCCGCGAGACCACCGCGTAGCAATGGTCGCTGAGGGCCTTGCGCGAACCGAACTGCTCCAAGGTCACCGGATCGTGGAATTCCACCACCACGGTCACCCGGCCGAGGCCGATGGCGTGCCACAGGTGGGATCCCAGTTCCATGTCGCCGTACCAGGCGAAAAACGGCCTTAGATAGCGGCCCAGGGGCAGCCCGTCGAGTCTTGTATAGGCGATGGAAACCGGCTGGACGCTCAACGGCTTGCCGTGCGGGCGCCGCTCGGCGACCGAGAACAGGGCGCTCTTGAAGCCCAGGACCGCGTTGCCGTCGCCCGAGGTGCCCTCGGCGAAGAGGATCAGGTCGTCGCCGGCTTCCAGGCGGCGGGCCATCTCGTCGCGGTGGTCGGCGGCGCGGTGCGCCCGGCGCTCGACGAAGACGGTTTCCTGCAGCCGGGCCAGCCAGGCGAAGAACGGCCAGGTCGCTACCTCCGCCTTGGCGACGAAGGAGGCTTTCAGCATGGAGCCCAGCACCTCGATGTCGAGATAGGAGATATGGTTCGACACGTAGAGGGTCGGGTGGTGCCGCGAGGGCCGGCCGTGGCGTTCGATCTGGATGCCGAGGATGCGGCAGGTGCGCTGGTGGTACCACTGCGGCAGGCGCTTGCGCAGGGGGCTGCGCAGCGTCACCGCCAGCAACTGCACCGGCATGAGCGCGAGGGTAAGGCCAGCGTAGGCCACAAGGCGGCAGAGAGCGGTCGTCGGCGAGCCGAAGTTGGGTGCCGTCATGCCCCTCCACCGGCCCCATCGCCGGCATTGCCGCTGGTCTCGTTGGTGCCCTGGTCTTCGCGCCTGTAGTGGCGCCGGTACTTCTCGGTGACCCAGTCTGTCTTCACCACCACGCAGACGTCGGTGGTGCCGAATTCGGGGTCGACCACGGCACCGTCGCCGACGAAGCCGCCGAGCCGCAGGTAGCCCTTGATCAGCGGCGGCAGTGCCTGGCGGGCCTCGGAGATCTTGACCTGCTCGGGCGGCAGCAGGTCCATCGAGACGTAGCGCGCCGGCACCGCACGGGCCCGCAAGGCCGGCGGGGCGAGGTGGTGGTGGTAGAGATAGGCGAGTGGCATGCGCAGCTGCTGCGGATCGGTGCCGGGCAGGCTGGCGCAGCCGAACATGATGCTTATGTCGTGGTAGAAGACATACTCGGCGATGCCGCGCCACAGCAGCTGCATGGTGGCGCCGCTGCGATAGGTCGGATCGACGCAGGAACGGCCGAGCTCCAGGATCTCGCCCTGGTAGGCGAGCAGCGGCTCGATGTCGTATTCGTCGCTGGTGTAGAACTGGCCGCGCCGCGCCGCGCCTTCGCGCCGCATCACCCGATAGGTGCCGACCACGCCGGCGGCGCCCGGGCCGCGCTCCTCGTCGAAGACGAGAAGATGGTCGCAATACTCGTCGAAGGAATCGAAGTCGCGGCGAACCGCCGCCATCTCCGGCGTCGGGCGGGCGGCCATCGACTCGTAGAACACGCGATAGCGCAGAGCCTGGGCGGCGCGCACTTCGGCGGCATCTTCGGCAAGACGGATGCGCAGATTGCCGCCGACGACATCGACGGGGCGATCTGATTTGGCTTCAGCCAGACTCATCGTGCTCCCTTCCCGAGGTGCCGGCGCCAGGCGCCGCCGCAGGCCTCAGGCTTTTCCTTCCGTCTCGTTGTCCTTGCGGCGGGCGTCCGCGCGCACGCCGAAGAGCTCCAGGCGATGGCCGACGAGACGGTAGCCGAGCGCCTTGGCAACCTCGGCCTGCAGCCGCTCGATCTCCTCGTTGGAGAACTCGATCACCTCGCCGGTCTTCACGTCGATGAGATGGTCGTGGTGTTCTTCCGGGCGTTCCTCGTAGCGCGCACGGCCGTCGCCGAAGTCGTGCCGCTCCAGAATGCTCGCTTCCTCGAAAAGCTTCACGGTGCGGTAGACCGTGGCGATCGAGATCCGGGGGTCACGCTCGGTGGCGCGCTGGTAGACCATTTCCACGTCCGGATGGTCCGTCGATTCCGACAGCACCCGCGCTATCACGCGGCGCTGCTCGGTCATCTTCAGCCCTTTCTCGATGCACAGCTTTTCCAAGCGATCACCCATCACAATGCACGTCCCGTCTGTTCCTACCCTCGGGCCCCGAGGCACCCCCCGGCAAGGGGCCGGGAAGGGCGCAGCTTTCGAGGGGCCTGCCCCTGATCGTTAACGGCACTATAACGGAAAAAGCGCCGCCCGCCTAATGGCGGCGACGCCGTTTTCCGGTAGCTGGCCGGCCTTTCGGGTCACCTCTGCGGAGGCCCGGCTGCCGGGCCCTAAGCCTTGCGGCGGGCCCGCGTTCCCAGGCCGATCTGCTTGGCCAGCTTGCTGCGCTGGCGGGCGTAGTTCGGCGCCACCATGGGATAGTCCGCCGGCAGGCCCCAACGCTCGCGATAGTCCTCGGGCGACATGTCGTAGGCCGTCTTGAGGTGGCGCTTCAGCATCTTCAGTTTCTTGCCGTCTTCCAGGCAGACGATGTACTCCGGGGTGACCGATTTCTTGATCGGCACCGCCGGCGACGGCCGCTCCGGCTCGCGCTCACGCGGGCTCCCGACGTTCGACAGGGTTTCATAGACGTCGCGGATAATCATCGGCAGGTCAGTGGCCGCCACGGAATTATTGGACACATGCGCTGCGACAATGTTTGACGTCAAAGAAAGCAACTCGCTTTGCTTCGCTTGTTCGGACATTGACCTCTTGAACTCCTCCAAATCGCTTGCGCCTATATAGAAACTCTCAACGTTGGAATCAACACTATTAAATAGCAAAAATATACTCAGAAACAGTGGAAAAGGTCTTGAGTATTGTAATTGACCCGATAAAGGGCACTTTCATTTAATTAAAGACGCGGCAAGTCTGCCACCTGATGGTTAGTCTACGGCGCATTCCATGGTATTCAAAGCTCGGGATCACGCCCCCTCGGCGGAGTCTGGCCGGCCCGCCGCGGCGAGCGGACAGCTGTAGAGCAGGGCATCGAGGGCGCGGCCGTCCGGCATGCGGTAATAATTCCTACGCCGGCCCGCCAGAGCAAAGCCGAAGGCCTCGTAGGCCGCCCGCGCCCCGCGGTTGTCCTCGGCCACTTCCAGGTGCAGCTGGCGGGCGCCGCGGCGCGCCGCCTCCGCCGCGGCCGCCTGCAGCAGGCGGCGCGCGTGGCCGCGCCGGCGGTGGCCGGGCAGCACGCCGAGGGAGAGCACCTCGGCCGCCTCGAACAGCGCCTGGCCGAGCAGGAAGCCGGCCGGCGCCTCGCCGTCCAGCGCCAGGAAACCGAAGGCGCCGGGCAGGGCCAGCACTTCGGCCAGGGAACGGGCGCTCCAGGCCGTGCCGACAAAGCCCACACCATCGCCGGGCGCCTCGAAGCACAAGCGGTTCAGTTCCGCCAGCAGCGCCACGTCGCAGGCACCGGCGGCCCGCAGCGGGCCCACGGCGTCACCGGCGGCGGCGCTCATCGCCGCAGCAGCCCGCTCTTGGGCGGCGTGACGTCGGGCGGCCGCAGGTAGACCGGCTCGGCGGGCCCCGCCGCCGCCGGATCGCGCAGGGCCGCCCGCGCGGCCAGCAGGGCGGCGTCGGCCGGCCCCGCCGCCGCGGCAACAACGAAGTCGGCGCGTCCGGCGGCAGCCAGAGCGTCGGAGACCTGGACCGCCGCGTCGCCGGTCAGCACCAGCGGCCCGGGCGGAAGGGCGGACAGCAGGTCCGCGGCGGGCACCTCGGCCGGCGGCCCCGCCGCGACGAGGTCGCCATCGAAGACCTGCAGGAAGACGGCCGCCCGCTTGGAATCGATCGCCGCCACGACCTGGCGCCCGGCGCGCTCCGCCGGATCCGCCGCCGCCGCCACGACCTCGAAGGTGGTGATGCCGATCACCGGCAGGCCGCGCGCCAGCGCCAGGCCGCGGGCGGTGGCCAGGCCGATGCGCACCCCGGTGAAGCCGCCGGGCCCGGTGGTCACGGCGACGGCATCGAGATCTTCGAAGGCGCCGCCCCACTCGGCCATCACCGCGCCGACCATCGGCACCAGCCGTTCCGACTGGCCGCGCGCCATGGCCGAAAAGCGCCGCGCCACCACCCGGCCGCCGCTCCACAGCGCCACCGAGCAGGACGCGCCCGCCGCATCCAGCGCCAGGAGGGTGCGCGCCGGCACCATCACCGGCTATCCCGATGGGCGGCGGGCGTGCTACCAGGAGACCCGTCCTGCTTCAGCCGCCGAAAGCCCCCGCCCAGATGACGCTCGTCGCCCTCGACACGCCGGAGTTCGATCTCGACCTCGCGCTGGCCTATGCCACCGCCGACAACGTGACCGGCAAGCCGATCTACAGCCGCGCCGCCGCGCAGCTGCACCCGCTGGCCGCGGCGGCGCTGCAGCGCGCCACCGCCCTGGCCCGGCCGCTCGGCCTGCGGTTTCGCATCTTCGATGCCTTCCGCCCGACCGAGGCACAGTGGTGTCTCTGGGAGGTCTTCCCCGACCCGGAGTTCGTCGCCGACCCGCGTGAGGGCTCGAACCACTCGCGCGGCGTCGCCGTCGATCTGACGCTGGTCGACGGCGCCAGCGGCGCGGCGCTCGACATGGGCACGCCCTTCGACGATTTCACCGCGCTGTCGCACCACGCGCGCAGCGACCTGCCGGTCGACGTCCAGCGCAACCGCGCCATCCTGCTCGGCCTGATGACCGCGGCGGGCTGGGACTGGAACCGCTTCGAATGGTGGCATTATCAACTCTTCGAGCCGGAGCGCTTTCCGCTGCTGACCGATGCGGCCGCACCCCGCCGCCTGATGGCGGCCTAAACATCTTCGCCTGATGGCGGCCTGACCGCCCGATCCAGGGCAAGTGATCAGAGCAGCCGGCAGGCCTCGTCGAAGTCCAGCCGCGCCGCGCGCGGCCGCAGACGTTCGGGGTCGCCGTGGCCAAGGTTGCAGAGAAAGTTGGAGCGCCAGGTGGTGCCGGCGAAGAAAATCTCGTCGACCTGGCTGCGGTCGAAGCCCGACATCGGGCCGCAGTCCAGGCCCAGCGCGCGGGCGGCAATGATGAAGTAGGCGCCCTGCAGGCTGCCGTTGCGCATCACCTCCTCCTCGATCGCCTGGGTCTTGCCGGCGAAGATCTTGCGGCCGTCGCGCTTCGGCGCCAGCTTCGGGAAGAACTCGTAGAACTCCAGGTCGTGGGCGATGATCGCGGTGACCGGTGCCGACATGGTCTTGTCGACGTTGCCGGCGTCGAGCGCCGGACGGAGTTTCTCCTTGGCTTCCTTGCTGCGCAGGAAGGCGACGCGCAGCGGGCTGCAGTTGGCGCTGGTCGGCCCCATCTTCGCGAGGTCGTAGACCGCTTCCAGCAGCACGTCGCTGACCGGTGCATCGTGCCAGGCGCGGTAGGTGCGCGCCTGGCGGAAAATCTTGTCCAGGCCGGAATCGCTGAGGATCTCGGTCACGGGCTTATCCCTTTCTTAAACTCCACTCGCCACGCTGCTCTGCGCCGCGGGACGCCTTGGCCCTACCTTGGCCTCTGGCGCCAGGGCGGGCAAGCCCGATAGGCTTCATGATTACAGGCGATTGCCGGGGCAGCGGCCCCGCCGGGAAGAGGCTTTCCACGGTGTGGAGAGAGGCTAGCGAAATGCAAAAGATTCGGCAGACAACGAAAGCGGATCCGCGGCGGGTCTGTCTCGCGGCGGCGCTCTTTGCGGGACTCGCCGCAGGCTTCGCCGCGCCGGCCGGCGCGCAGGCTCCGAGCCAGGCCCGTGACCCCGACAACGGCGCGGTCATCCTCATGTACCATCGCTTCGGCGAGGACAGCCTGCCCTCCACCTCGGTGCGCCTCGCCCAGTTCGATGCACACCTGGCCGAGCTCACCACCGGCGGCTATGAGGTCATGGCGCTGCCGGAGATCGCCGCCCGCCTGCGCAGCGGCACCGCGCTGCCCGAGCACGCCGTCGCCATCACCATCGACGACGCCGCGCTGTCGGTCTACAGCGAGGCCTGGCCGCGCCTCAAGGCGCTGAACCTGCCCTTCACTCTCTTCGTCTCCACCGAACCGCTCGACCTCGGCCTCGCCAGCTACATGAGCTGGGAGCAGCTGCGCGAGATCGCCGCCGACCCGCTGGTCACCATCGGCCACCACGGCCACGCTCATGCGCACATGGCCTGGCTCGACCCGGCCGCCCAGCGTGCCGACATCGACAAGGCGTCGGCGCGCTTCACCGCCGAACTGGGAGACGTGCCGGAGCTCTTTGCCTACCCTTATGGCGAGGTCAGCCTGGCGCTGCGCCAGACCGTTGCCGAGGCCGGCTTCACGGCGGCCTTCGGTCAGCATTCCGGCGCTTCGGGTGAGTACTCCGACAGCTTCATGCTGCCGCGCTTCCCGCTCAACGAAGCCTATGGCGACATGGAGCGCTTTCGCCTGGTGGCCAACGCGCTGCCCCTGCCGGTGGACGGGGTCACACCGGCCGACCCGAGCATCGCGACGCCGGGCGGCAACCCGCCCAACTTCGGCTTCACCGTGGCAGCCCCCCTCGGCAACCTCGACGCTCTCAGTTGCTTTGCCTCCTCCGGCGAGGCGGAGATGACGCAGCTCGACCAGCGCATCGAGCTGCGCTTCGCCGGCGCCCTGCCGGCGGGCCGCGTGCGCGTCAACTGCACCCTGCCCGCCGCGGCGGGACGCTGGCGCTGGTTCGGCACGCAGTTCGTGGTGTCGCAGGACGCACTGCCCTGAAATCGGAAGTACTGCCGCCGCGCTACTGCCGGCGGCGGTCTCGCAAGCGCACCTCGTCGAGTGCCTGCAGCTGGTTGCTGCGGATCAGCTCGGTGAGCGCCGCGACATACTCCGGCCCCTCCTCGGAATAGTTCCGCAAGCCGCCGACCAGCTCCAGGGCGTGCAGCGGCACGCCCAGCGCGCGGGCGCGGGCGCGGCGGTCGCGCAGATCCTGATAGGCGCGATGGCTGTTGAGATTGTGCAGGTAGGAACGCACCGCGCTCTGCAGATCCGGAAAGGCGCGCACCTTGAAGTCCTTGCGGTCGGCATCGCTGGGCGCCAGGCCGATGGCGTCGTCGCCCCAGGCGCGCTGGCCGAACAGCGCATTGGCGCGCAGCGCAAAGCGCGAGGTGCCCCAGCCGCTCTCCTGTGCTGCCTGGGCCAGCGCCAGACTGGGCGGTACCGCGTCGATGCGGCTCAGCAGGTCGGCGGCATCGCCCGGTTCGGCGCCGTACCAGAGCGCCACGGACTCGAGCCAGAGTGCGTCGGTGGCGGAGAGGCGTCCGGCCGCCTGCGCGTCCAGCGCGGCGATTACCTTGGCGCGGGCGCGGCGCAGCTCGCGGTTGGCCTGCAGCACCAGGGGCAGCAGGGTGCGCAGGAACAGCTGCTTGCGCACCTCGGCGTCGTGGATGCGCGCCATGTCGCGCGGCAGCGCGGTGACCGCGAGGCGCGGCACACCGAGACCGTCGTCCTCCTGCAGGGCAGAGATCTCGTAGCCGTTATCGAGGAAGAGCTGTTCGAGCTCGCCGGCTTCGCGCAACGTGACGCGCCGCAGGCTCGGCGCATCCGAGGCGAAGCCGAGTTCCTGCCAGGCCGTGGGCGGCAAGGGTTCGTCCTCGGACAGCACCGCGAGGGTGAGAAAGCCGACGAAGAGCGTCAGCAGCGCCAGGCCGCGCCCCGCGAGATCGCGGTTTACGACCCGCGCGAAGCGCGCGGCGAGCGGCGGCCATTCGGAAACAAAGGCTGAAACTTGAGCCCCCATGACACCTCACTGCCTCGCCGTTGTTTGATCTCGGGGATCTTGGGGTTTTGATCTTTTGAGTGCAGCCCCGATGGACCCGAGGATAGGGTCGGCTTCGCGAAGATTTCGTTATCGAGGGGTCGTTCCGGCGCGGCGGTCACCCGCGAGAACGCTTCGCGGTTGCGCAGAAATACTGTGATTTCCTGCGCCTCCACGCGGAGGTGGCGGTGGCAAAATCGTGATCTTGGGAAATCGTCCCTGGGGATGGATGCGGCTTCGGTTGCGTCTACCCGATGCCCACCACAGGGCCCGGTTTACAGAACCGGGCGGACTTCAACCACCTCGGGAATGTAGTGCCGCAGCATGTTCTCGATGCCCATCTTCAGGGTCGCGGTGGACGACGGGCAGCCCGAGCAGGCGCCCTGCATGTGCAGGTAGACCACGCCCTTATCGAAGCCGCGGAACACGATGTCGCCGCCGTCCTGGGCCACCGCGGGGCGCACCCGGGTGTCGAGCAGTTCCTTGATCTGGCTGACGATCTCGTTGTCCTCGCCAGCCGAATGACCTTCGTCGCCCGCGCCGGCGTCTTCCAGCAGCACCGGACGCCCGGCGGTGAAGTGCTCCATGATGACGCCGAGGATCGCCGGCTTCATCAGGTACCACTCGCGCTCGTCCTCCTTGGTCACCGAGACGAAGTCCGTGCCGAAGAACACGCCGACGACGCCTTCCACGGCGAAGAGGCGTTCGGCCAGCGGCGAGCGCGCGGCGGAAGCGGCGTCGGGGAAGTTCGCGGTTCCCGCGGCCAGCACCTCGCGGCCGGGCAGGAACTTCAGGGTGGCCGGGTTCGGGGTCTGCTCGGTCTGGATGAACATGGGTCGTCGTCTCCTCGGATAGCGCCTGGAATGTGGGCTGCGGCGCCGGCCGCATCAAGCGCAATCGTCTAAATCAGACCAATTTAGTCAGTTTTGGTCAAGTGACCGCGTCGATTTCCTCGGTGGTCATGGAATCCGGCACAATGGTTACCGGAATATGCAGCCTTCCCAGGAACTTGCTGGTCAGCGCCGAGACCAGGGGGCCGGGCCCGCGCTTGCCGGTCGAGGCGCCGAGCACCAGGATCGAGATGTTGGGCTCCTCGTCCAGCAGGGCCAGCAGTTCGTCGCGGCGGTCGCCCTCGCGCACATAGAGCACCGGCAGCGAGCCGGCCAGGTCGTTGACCTCCGCGGCGAGGCGCTGCAGCACCTGCTCGGCCTCGGTGCGGGCCTCCTCGCGCATCAGGTCGCCGACCGACATCCAATGCTGGAATTCCGAGGGCTCGACCACATAGAGCATGGCGACCTTGCCGCCGGTGCTGCGCGCCCTGAGCGCGGCAAAGCGCAAGGCGACGCGCATTTCCTCGGTCTCGTCCACCACCACCAGGAAGACGCGGCCGCTCGCCTTGCCGGGGGCGGCAGTTTCCGGCGGGGTCGCCGTCGAAGGGGGGACGTCTGCCATGCGGGGTTCCTTTGGCGGTTCTTATCTCGAGGGAAGGCGTCCGTGACGGCGAATCCTGCCACCAGGGGGCGCGGCAGCGCAATCGCCGCGTTGCGTGCGACGGCGCGGCGCGCGGCGGCTCCCAGGGCCCCGGCAGGGCCAGGCCGGGTCCGCCCTAGTGCCTTAAAAACCCTACGATATCATAGACTTCGTCGATAATCGGCTGGGCCCGGGCAGCGGCCCGCTCGGCGCCGTCGTGCAGCACCTGATCGACATAGCCGGTATCGCTCACCATGCGCTTCATCTCCTCGCCCATGGGGCCGAGGCGGGCGACGGCGACGTCGGTCAGCGCCTTCTTGAAGTCGGCGAAACCCTTGCCCTCGTAGTCGGCCACCACCTCGGCGAGGCTGCGGTCGGTGAGCGCCGCGAAGATGGTCATCAGGTTGGCGGCCTCGGGGCGCGCCTCGCGGAAGGCCGCCGTGAACTGGCCCTCGCCGGTGACCACCGAAGGATCCGGCAGCAGTTCGGAATCGCTGGTGGCGCGGCGCACCTTCTTGGCCACGGTGTCGGCATCGTCGGTCATGTTGATGCGCGCGGCGTCGGAGGGATCGGAGCTGCTCATCTTCTTCGAGCCATCGCGCAGCGACATGACGCGGGTCGCCGCGCCCTGGATCAGCGGCTCGACGATGGGAAAGAACTCGACGCCGTAGTCGTTGTTGAACTTCTGCGCGATGTCGCGGGTCAGTTCCAGATGCTGCTTCTGATCCTCGCCGACCGGCACATGCGTTGCCTTGTAGACCAGGATGTCCGCCGCCATGAGGTTGGGGTAGACGTAGAGGCCCGAGGACGCCTTCTCGCGGTTCTTGCCGGCCTTGTCCTTGAACTGGGTCATGCGGTTCAGCCAGCCGATGCGCGTCACGCAGTTGAACACCCAGGCGAGCTGCGAGTGCGCCGCGACCTGCGACTGGTTGAAGATGATCGAGGTCTTGGGATCGATGCCGGCGGCGAGATAGCCGGCGGTCACCTCGCGGGTGCGCTGGCGCAGCGTCTCGGGGTCCTGCCACAGGGTGATGGCGTGCTGGTCGACGACGCAGTAGATGCAGTCGAAGTCCGCCTGCAGCGCCACGAAATTGCGGATGGCGCCGAGGTAGTTGCCGAGGTGCAGGTTGCCGGAGGGCTGGACGCCCGAGAAGATCCGTTTCATGGCAGGGTGCAAAAACCGGAGGTGATGGACTGGGTCACGTCGCCGGGAGCGGCGCGGCCCGGGGCCGTCCCGGGCGTCGGGGTTATCGCTGGGCTGCCCGGAGCGGTCAAGGTTTCTGCGCCCCCCCATCCCCATCTTCGTCTCCCGGAGCCGTGGTGGGCTGCGGGGCGGGCGGCGGCGGGGCGGGGCTCCGCCTGAAAGCACCCGCAAGATCGCTCCTGGCGGCGGCGCCGAGGCCGATGGCGAGGGCGCCGTAGACCGCGATCCCGAGCACCACCAGCAGGGCCAGCCCCACCGCGCGCTCGACATAGCTGCCGGCCAGCCAGCTGCCGGTCGCCAGTTGCGCTGCCCACAGCACGGCGCCCATCCCGGCCGAGGCGAAGAGGATGCGCGGCAGGCGGTAGCGGAAGCGCGCGTCGAGGTGGCAGAAGCCGAAGCGCCTGAGCGACAGCGCCAGCAGGACGGTATTGATCCAGGCGGCCAGCGCCGTCGCCAGGGCGATGCCGACGTGGCGCAGGTACCAGAACAGCAGCAGGCTGAGCACGATGTTGGCGATCACCGAAACCACCGAGTAACGGAACGGCGTCACGGTGTCCTCGCGGGCATAGAAGGCCGGCTGCAGGATCTTCACCAGCACGTAGGCCGGCAGGCCCCAGGCGAAGGCGGTGAGCGCTGCCGCCGTGGCCGCCGCGTCGTCGGCGCCGAAGCGGCCGTGCTGGAACAGGCCGGCGATGATCGGCCCGGCGATGACGATCAGCGCCACGGTGGCCGGCAGGGTCATCAGCAGCGCGAACTCCAGCCCGCGGTTCAGGCTGTGCATGGCCTGGTCGGTGTTGCCGGCCCGCAGTTTGCGCGCCAGGTCCGGCAGCAGCACGACGCCGATGGCGATGCCGATGAGCCCCAGCGGCAGTTGGTAGACCCGGTCGGCGTAGTAGAGGAAGGAGAAGGCGCCTTCCTGCCAGGAGGCGATGGAGGAGCCGACGAAGATGTTGATCTGCAGGGCGCCGGCCGAAAGCATGCCAGGCACCATCAGCACCAGCAGGCGTTTCACGCCAGGGGTGAGGCGCGGGCGGGGAAACCTTAGCGCCATGCCGGCGCGCCTGGCCGCAACCACCAGGAACAGCAGTTGCGCAGCGCCGGAAACGCAGACCGCCCAGGCCATGACATGGCCCGGCGCGCCGGTGAAGGGCAGCACCACCAGCAGCGCGGCAATGAAGATCACGTTCAGCAGGATCGGCGCCGCCGCCGCCGCCGCGAAGCGGTAGAGCGAATTGAGCACGCCCGACAACAGCGCCACCACCGCCATGAACAGCAGGTAGGGGAAGGTGATGCGGGTGAGGTCCACCGCCAGCGCCAGCTTCTCCGGGTCCTGCGAGAAGCCGGAGCCGATGACGTAGATGAACCACGGCATGCCGGCCATGCAGAGGGCGGTGATGACCAGCAGGGCGGTGACCAGCACCGAGAGCGCCTCGCCGGCGAACTGCCGCGCCGCGGCCTCGCTCTCCTGCTCCAGGCGGCGGGCGAAGAGCGGCACGAAGGCGGCGTTGAAGGCGCCTTCGGCGAACAGCCGGCGGAACAGGTTGGGCAGGCGGAAAGCGGCGAAGAAGGCGTCGGCCACGGGGCTCGCGCCGACCACGTTGGCGATCATGATGTCGCGCACGAAGCCGAGGATGCGGCTGATGCCGGTATAGCCCCCGACGGTGGCGACGGAACGGACGAGGCTCATGCCCGAGAGTTCTTAGAGGATTGTGGCGAAACTGCAATCGCCCTTGATCGACATGCGAGCTTCGTGGCGCCCCGGCTAGCGCCCCTTGCGGGCCGGGGCCTTGCGGGTGCCCGCCCGGGCCGTCGCCGCCTTGCGGGCGATGCTCTTGGGGCCTTTGCCGGCCTTGGTGGTGTCCTTGCGGGCCGTCGCCTTCTTCGCCGCCTCGGCCTTGTCGCCGCGCCGCGCCGGTCTCGCCGGCTTCTGGGCCGGCGCGCAGTCGCCGTCCTCCAGGACGGCCAGCAGCTTCTTTTCGATGGCGCGCAGCTTCTGCTTGCTCTCGATCTTGTCGCCCAGGGCGTCGGTCACATAGAAGGCGTCGACCGCGCGCTCGCCGTAGGTCGCGATGCGCGCCGACTTGATCATCAGGTTGAGGCGGGTCAGCGTCTGGGTCACCAGATAGAGCAGGCCGGGGCGGTCGCGGCCGTTCACCTCGATCACCGTGTGGGTGCGGCTCGCCTTGTTGTCGATGAGAACGCGCGGCGTCACCCGGAACACCTTGAAGCGGCTGGGGATCGGCGACTGCTGGGCCTGCAGTTCCTGCAGCGGCCTGAGGCGCCCGGTGAGCGACTGCTCGATGGCGGAGGACAGCCGCGCCAGCTTGCCCGGCTGATCGAAGGCGCCGCCCTGGGCGTCCTCGACGTAGAAGGAGTCGAGCGCCATGCCGTTCGACAGGGTGAAGATGCGCGCCGCGGTGATCGAGGCGCCGGCCACCGCCATGGCGCCGGCGATGCGGCTGAACAGGCCGGGGTGGTCGGCGGT
>MRWG01000726.1_pt1 | contig 28424 bp, 25 predicted proteins | sample 1013341 | NCBI WGS metagenome assembly MRWG01 (sample SAMN06117577, study PRJNA244670) | biofilm metagenome | biome: Water; feature: Cathode Biofilm; material: Biofilm; isolation source: microbial consortium enriched at the cathode of a solar microbial fuel cell | place: USA: District of Columbia ... | reverse complement strand
GTGATCATGACCCAGCTCCACGCCGGCGGCAAGTTCGACCAGAACTCCTACAAGGTGTCCGGCGGTCTGCACGGGGTCGGCGTTTCGGTCGTCAACGCGCTGTCGACCTCGCTGAAGCTCAAGATCCGCCGCAACGGCAAGATCAACGAGATGAGCTTCACCCACGGCGTGGCCGACGCGCCGCTGGCGGTCACCGGCGATGCCGGCGCCGAAACGGGCACGGAGGTCACCTTCCTGCCCTCGCCCGAAACCTTCACCATGACCGAGTTCGACTATGCCACGCTCGAGCATCGGCTGCGCGAACTCGCCTTCCTGAATTCGGGCGTGCGCATCGTCCTGACCGACCGGCGCCATGCCGACGTGGTCACCAACGAGCTGCTCTACGATGGCGGGCTCGAGGAATTCGTGCGCTATCTCGACCGGGCGCGCAAAGCGCTCATTCCCGCGCCGATCTCGATCCGCGCCGAGCGCGACGACATCACCGTCGAAGTGGCGATGTGGTGGAACGACAGCTATCACGAGAACGTGCTGTGCTTCACCAACAACATCCCCCAGCGCGACGGCGGCACGCATATGGCCGGTTTTCGCGGCGCGCTCACGCGCCAGGTCACGAGTTACGCCGAAGCGACCGGGATCGCCAAGAAGGAGAAGGTCTCGCTTACCGGCGACGACAGCCGCGAAGGGCTGACCGCGGTGCTGTCGGTCAAGGTGCCCGATCCGAAATTTTCGTCCCAGACCAAGGACAAGCTGGTTTCCTCGGAAGTGCGGCCGGTGGTCGAGAGCCTCGTCAACGAGGCGCTGAGCACCTGGTTTGAGGAACATCCGGCGGAAGCCAAGATCCTGATCAGCAAGGTGGTCGAGGCCGCCGCCGCGCGCGAGGCCGCGCGCAGGGCGCGCGAGCTGACGCGCCGCAAGGGCGCGCTCGACATCACCTCGCTGCCCGGCAAGCTCGCCGACTGCCAGGAACGCGATCCGGCGAAGTCGGAACTGTTCATCGTCGAGGGCGATTCGGCCGGCGGCTCGGCCAAGGGCGGCCGGTCGCGCCAGAACCAGGCGATCCTGCCCCTGCGCGGCAAGATCCTCAACGTCGAGCGCGCGCGCTTCGACCGGATGCTGTCGTCGGACATGATCGGCACGCTGATCACCGCGCTCGGCACCGGGATCGGCAAGGACGAGTTCAATCCCGAGAAGCTGCGCTACCACAAGATCATCATCATGACGGACGCCGACGTCGACGGCGCCCATATCCGCACGCTGCTGTTGACCTTCTTCTTCCGCCAGATGCCGGAGCTGATCGAGCGCGGCCATCTCTATATCGCGCAGCCGCCGCTCTACAAGGTGACGCGCGGCAAGAGCGTGCAGTACCTCAAGGACGAGCAGGCCTTTGAGGAATATCTGATCGAGGGCGGCCTGGAGGATTGCGCGCTGGAGCTCGCCAGCGGCGAGGTCAGGGCCGGCCCCGATCTGCGCGCGGCGATCGACGACGCGCTGGCGGTGCGCACGCTGATCAACGGTCTGCATACGCGCTACGACCGCGCGGTGGTCGAGCAGGCGGCGATCGCCGGCGCGCTCAGTCCGGAAGTCATGATCGATCTCAGCCGCGCCAACGAAATGGCCGACCGCATCGCCGAGCGGCTCGACCTGATTTCGGAAGAAACCGAGCGTGGCTGGGAAGGGCGCATGGCGACCTCGAACGAGGGGCCGGGCGGCTTCATCTTCGAGCGCACCGTGCGCGGCGTCAAGGATGTCGTCCATCTCGACATGGCGCTGATCGGCTCGGCCGACGCGCGCGCGCTGCACCGCTATGCCGGCCGCCTCGAGGAGGTCTACGGCACCCAGCCGGTGCTGCGCCGCAAGGACGTGGGCGAAATCATCTCCGGCCCGCTCAAGCTGCTCGACGGCGTGTTCGCGGTCGGCCGCAAGGGCCTGACCATGCAGCGCTACAAGGGTCTGGGCGAAATGAACGCCGAACAATTGTGGGAAACGACGCTGGATCCCGAGGCGCGCTCGCTGCTGCAGGTCAAGGTCGCCGACGCCACCGACGCCGACGCGCTTTTCGCCCGGCTGATGGGCGACGAGGTCGAGCCGCGCCGCGAATTCATCCAGGACAACGCGCTCTCGGTCGCCAATCTCGATATTTGAGGGGCGCGCGGGCGCGCGGGCCGGAAAGCCGCGGCGCGTTGCTGGGATCCTGCCGTTGCTCGCGTTTGACGACGCGCGGCGAAAGAAGCGGCGTCGTTGACCGGCTTTGGCCGGCGCTGGTATTCGGCAGTCAGCTTCGGGTCGAACATAGCGCTGCGGTCGCGCGGGATGGAAAGATTCATTTTCGACGTGCCGGTCGGAGCCGACTTCGTCGATGGGCCGTTGCGGCGAGTGGCGTCGTCACCGGCCCATCGCTCGTCGTCGGGGTGCTCGTCCAGTTCAGCGTTCACAATGCGTTCCGATAGCGCCTTCTTCAGGTCGGCGGAGAGACCGTCCTTTGCGAAGACCTCACTCGAAGGCGATCGGCCAGAAGCCGGTCCGGAAGTTCCTTGTCGATTGCCATGCGATGATCCTCCTTTCCATCATCGCCTCACCCACGGAATTCCTGACAGTCCCCTCCTTGCTGAATACTCACCGCCCGCGGCGGGGGAATTGTGCCGGCGCTCGCACGCCGGTGCCGTCACAGCACCCCTTTGTTGGCGGCGCGCAGGGCGGACAACAGCGCCGGGTCCTGATATCGGCGCAGGGAAAAGCCGTCCGCATAGTCGGGAAGCGCGCCGCCGGCCATCCAGGCGGCGCAGAGCTCGCCGGCCGCGCAGGCCGCCATCGTCCCGAATCCCGACAGGGCGCAGTTCATGAACGCGCCGTCCGGCCCCATCGGGCCGATCAGCGGCCAGTTCTCGCCGGTCATGGTGTACCAGCCGCCATAATGATGCATGCTGCGCGGCAGGCGGCCATAATAGGCCTTGAGCGCCGGGGACAGGCGCGCCGCGCCACGCAGCACGATTTCGGGAAAATTGTCGTGCCGCTGCTGTTCCCAGGTGACCGGGGCCGGGGTCTCGTTATAGGCCCAGCCGAGCTTGATCCATGTGCCGTCATCGCCGCCGTCGGGGCGGCAATGGATCGCGCCCGGCATGGGCTGCGCCAGCCAGGCAAAGTCCGGATCCTCCAGCAGCATCGCCCGTTCTTCTTCGGACCAGTCGATCGTTTGGGGATCGAGATCGATCGAGAAGGGAAGCGTGCGCGGCACGGCGCCCAGATGGTCCTCGAACGCGATCTTTTGCTGGAACGTGCTGTGGACGGGCAGGTCCACGCCCAGCATGGCGGCGATCCTGTCGGCGAACGGACCGGCGGCGTTCACAATCCTGTCGGCCTCGATATGCCGGACACCGTCCGGCGTCGCGACCTCGACGCGGAACCCATGTCCAGCCGCGATGTCGCGCACTTCGCCGAGCAGGCGCTTGGCGCCGGCCTCGCGCAAATAGTCGAGCATATGCATGCCGAGCTGCTGGCCGCTGATGTCGCCGCCGCGGCGGATGTGAATAACGGTCTCGACCTGCCGGTCGTAGCTCGGGAAGCGGTCGCGAATGAGCGCGCGGTTCCGCAGGATGTCGACGCCGTCGGGAACGCCTTGCCAGTCGGGCTTGTCGAACGATGCGTAGGTCGGGGCGGCGTCCTTGGTGTGATAGCGCAGCAGGCGTCCGGCTTCGTCGCCGAGCCCGTCGTGCAATTGCGCGACGATCGCGTCGATGTCGCTGCCGCGCGTGGCCAGGGCGTAGCCGCGCCTGTTCATGTTGATCCGGTTGTCGCTGTCGCGGGCGATGTCTTCCATCAGGTCGATGCTGCGATTGGTGAAGGCGACCATTGCGGGGTGCGGCCACCAGTTGCGATAGTTCTCGCCCGATTGGGCCGATGTGAACGCCATCGGCTGATCTCGGTCCACCAGGACGATCTTCGGCTGGTTCCGGGACCGGGCGAGATAATAGGCCGTCGCAATGCCGATAATGCCGGTTCCGATCACGATCGTTGTGGGCGAGGACATGGCTGACGGCTCCTGCTGTGCAATTCGGGACGCGCGGGACGATATTTGCGCCGGCGTTCGTATTCTCCATTGACAAAATAGTATACGATTTGCAAGGATCAAATCCGAAATGGCAGACGCAACCCACCCACAGGCCGGAACCAAGCGCGCGACCAGCGCCGCGGATCCGATTTACGCGGACATCAAGGCGCGGATCCTTTCCGGTCGGCTGCCCCCGGCCACGCCGCTGCGCCAGGACGAAATCGCGCGCAACCATGGCGTCAGCAAGATTCCCGTGCGCGAGGCCTTGCGCCGCCTGGAAGTCGAAAACCTGGTCGTGTTCGAGAAGAACAAGGGGGCCACCGTCCGCTTCTACACCGAAACGGAGATCCTCCAGCTTCTCGACATCCGCATCGCGCTTGAATGCCGGGCGCTGGAACTGGCGGTGCCCAACATGATCCCCTCTGACTTTCGCGAGACGCAGGCGCTGCTGCGGGACTACGCGCAGAAGGTCGAGGTGAGCGAGTGGAGCCGGCTCAACGTGCAGTTCCATCAAATGCTCTACGAGCCATGCGGCAATCGGCAATTGCTGGCGATGATCGACGATCTCCAGCAGAAGCTGGGCCAGTATTTGCGGCTGCTCGTCACCGAGGCCACCGGCCTCGAGCGGCCGATGCGCGAGCACCAGGACATACTCTGCGCCTGCATGGCCGGCGACGTGGACGCCGCCGTCGCGGCGCTGCGCGCGCATATCGAGGCGACCAAGAAAGAAGTCGCGGCCTTCTTGAGAAGAGGTGCCTGAAAAAAATGCAAACCGGATCAAGCAATCGGCAAGAGGAAGCCAGATGAATATAGTTTTTAAGATCGCACTTGCTGCCGGCGTAGCCGCGGTCACGGCCTCTGGAGCGGCCGCGCAGGAACGCCAGTTCGTCAATATCGGCACGGCCGGTATCGGCGGCGGCTATTATCCCACCGGCGGTTTCATCTGCAACGTGCTCAACAAGAGCCGTGAGGCGCAGGGCCACAATATACGCTGCACGGTCGAATCCACGGGCGGGTCGGTGGCCAATCTGCGTTCGATGGCGGCAGGCGACCTGAATGTCGCCATCGTCCAGTCGGACTGGCAATACCATGCCTATAACGGCTCTTCCGTTTTCGACGCCAATGGCGCGAACGAGGATCTGCGCTTCTTGTTTTCTCTGCATATCGACACGTCCCATCTCGTCGGACGGGCGGATATGGAGTTGGAGAATTTCTCCGACCTGAAAGACAAGATCGTCAATATCGGCAATGCCGGCTCCGGTCAGGAGGCGAGCATGGTCGCGGCGCTGGCGCGTTACGGCACCGATCCGGATTCCTATTTCGGCCAGGCCACGCGGCTGACGTCGCGCGAACAGGCACAGGCGCTGTGCGACGGCAAGATCGACGCCTTTTTCTACACCACCGGCATAACGGCCTCGTCGATCACCGAGGCGACCAACACCTGCGACACCACGGTCATCAACTGGTACGACGATACGATCGCGGCGATGATCGAGGAACTGCCCTATTTCTCGAAATCCGTGATCCCGGCGGGCACCTATAAGGGCCAGGACAAGGACGTGACGACCTGGGGGCTCACTGCGACCCTGATTGCGACGGCCGATACCGACGAGGAGGTCGTCTACAATCTGGTCAAGGCGGTGTTCGACAATTTCGAAGACTTCAAGGCCCAGTCGACGCTCTATGCCCATGTGAGCCGTGACGGCGCGGTCGCAAATGGCCGCGCGGTCCCCTACCACCCGGGCGCCGAACGATATTTCCGCGAAGTCGGCCTGCTGAAATAGCAAGAGCGGCAGACCAGGAAGAAGACGAACGGGTGCTCTCAGTGGCACCCGTTCTCGTTAGCGCGGGAGGCATCGCATGAGCTCGAAGACCCAGCAGGGCGACCTTGACGACCTGATTGCGGAAAACGATACCGGTGCGCGCGACCCGTCCGGAACCGCGCGCGCGATCCTGTTCGTGGTCGCGCTATTGTGGCCGCTCTATCAGCTTTACGTGGCCTCTCCACTGCCCTTCGTCACCGGGATCGGCCTGATCGACGACAGCCAGCAGCGGGCGCTGCATCTGGCTTTCGCGCTTTTTCTGGGATTTCTGACCTTTCCCGCCTTTCGCTACTCGCCGCGGACCAGAATTCCCGCGCATGACTGGCTTCTGGCCGCGCTCGCGGCCGGATGCTGCCTCTACATTCTGCTCTTTTACCGCGACGTGGTCCAAAATGCCGGCGGTGTGCGCACCACCGCCGAAACGACCGTATCGATACTCGGCATTCTCCTGGTGCTGGAGGTTACCCGCCGCGTGCTCGGCCTGTCGCTGGTCATCGTGGCCGCGGTGTTTTCGGTCTATGTTTTCCTGGGGCCGCTGCTTCCCGACCTGATCTCGCATCGCGGGTTTTCCCTGAACCGCTATGTGGATCACATGTGGCTGACGACCGAGGGCGTCTTCGGTCTGCCGCTCGGGGTGTCGAACAGTTTCATCTTTCTGTTCGTCCTGTTCGGCGCCCTGCTCGACAAGGGCGGCGCCGGCAATTTCTTCATCAAGCTGGCCTTCTCGATGCTCGGCCATTTGCGCGGCGGGCCGGCGAAGGCGGCCATCGTCTCGTCCGGCCTCACCGGGCTGATCTCCGGCTCGGCCATCGCCAATGTCGTCACCACCGGCACCTTCACCATTCCCCTGATGAAACGGATCGGCTTTTCGCGCGAAAAGGCCGGCGCCATCGAGGTCTCGGCCTCGATCAACGGGCAGATCATGCCGCCGGTGATGGGGGCGGCAGCGTTTTTGATGACCGAGTTCGTCGGCATCACCTATTACGAGGTCGTCGTGCACGCGTTCGTGCCCGCGATCGTCAGCTATATCGGCCTGTTCTACATCGTGCATCTCGAGGCGGTGAAGGCCAACATGCCGGTGCTGGCCAGGGTCCGCGAAAGCTCGCTGCTGCGCCAGATCTGGAACTTCCTGTTCGGGTTCGGCCTGGTGGCGCTGGTCGCCGGGCTGGTTTACGTGACCGCCAGCGGGATCGAACGTGTCGCCGGCGACTACGCCACGCCCGTCGCCGGCCTGGTGATGGCCGCGCTTTACGTCTGGCTGCTCAAGGTCGCGTCCGGATATCCGCAGTTGGAGATCGACGATCCGAACGCGCCGCTGGTGACGATCCCCGACCTGAAACCGACGCTGATGGCGGGGCTTCACTTCGTGCTGCCCATCGGTGTTTTGGTGTGGTGCTTGATGGTCGAACGCCAGTCGCCGGGGCTCGCCGTCTCCTGGGCGATTGTCGTGATGGTGGCGATCATGCTGACGCAAAAGCCGATCGCGGCCTATTTCCGCGGCCGGAAAAGCGGCGCGCTGGGCCCGTACCTGCGGGAAGGCGGGGCCGACCTCGTCGAGGGTCTGATTTCGGGATCGCGCAACATGGTGGGCATCGCGGTGGCGATGGGCGCGGCCGGCATCATCGTCGGGGTCGTCTCGCTGACCGGCCTCGGCCTGTTGATGACGGAAATCATCAACGCGGTTTCCGGCGGCAACGTCATGATCATGCTGCTGTTCACGGCCATAATGTGCGTGGTTCTGGGCATGGGGCTGCCGACGACGGCAAACTATATCGTGGTCGCCAGCGTCATGGCCCAGCCCCTGGTCACGCTCGCCGCCCAGAACGGGGTGGTGATCCCGCTGTTTGCGGTGCATCTGTTCGTCTTCTATTTCGGCTTGATGTCCGGCACCACGCCGCCCGTGGCCGTCGACAGTTTCGCCGGCGCGGCCGTGGCCCGTTCGGACCCGATGAAGACCAGCGTGCAGGCCTTCTACTACAGCCTTCGCACCGCCATCCTGCCGTTCATCTTCGTCTTCAACCCGCAATTGCTGTTGATGAATATCACAAGCTGGTGGGGCGCTGTGCTGGTCATCGTCTCGTCGACGATCGCCATGTGCGCGTTCGGCGCGGCCACCCAGGGTTATTTTCTCGTCAAGAGCCGGCTTTGGGAGAGCGCCGTGCTGCTGGTGGTCGCCCTATCGCTTCTGCGGCCGGGCTTCTGGCTGGACCTGGTACAGCCGCCCTTCCAGCCGGCCGAGCCGGCCTCGATCCACGAGATCGTCGCCGGCGCCGCAGACGACGCCCAGCTGCGTCTGCTGATGGAGGGTGAGAATTTCAGCGGCGACATGATCCAGCGCGTGATCGCGATTCCGCTCGGCCGGGCCGGCGCATCCGGCCGGGATCGCCTGCGTGAGGCGACTGGCATGGAGATGCGCATCGGCGATGACGGGGTCTATGTCGACAATGTCGACTTCAACAGTCCCGCGCAGCAATGGGGCGTCGATTTCGGCTGGAAGGTGCTTGAGGTGGAGCGCCCGTCCGCCCGCGTGGCGAAAGAATGGTTCTACGGCCCCGCCTATGCCGTGCTCGGACTGATTGTGCTCCTGCAGATGGTGCGCCGAAACAAACGCAAGGCGTTGCACCATGTTTGACAATATCCTCGTCCCGGTCGACCTCGACCATCCGCGCGTCAACGACAAGGCCATGAAATCGGCTCGGCGGATCGCTCTCGATTGCGACGCCGTGCTGCATGTGTTGAACGTCGTTGCTCCGCTGGACAGTTTTGCCTCGACTTTTTTTCCGAAGGATTTTCCGAAAAGGCTGACCGAGGCGGCGCGGACGCGTTTGCACGACTATACCGGGCAGGCCGGTCTTGAGGGCCTGCAGGTGCATCACATCGTGGCGCATGGCGCGATCTACGATCAGATCCGGTCGATGGCCGAGACGGTGAACGCGGATCTGATCGTGATGGCCTCGCACCGCCCCGAGCTCGGCGACTATCTGCTCGGACCCAATGCGGCCAGGGTTGTGCGACACGCGACATGTTCGGTCATGGTCGTGCGCGAGTAGCCCGCCTGGCGCCGCGAAGGGAAGAAATCGAAACTGTCGAGACAAATGTGATGAAAACGGACGTTGCAATCATCGGCGGCGGAGCGATTGGCGCGGCCGCTTCCTATTTTTTGAAGACGCTCTTACCCACGCTCGACGTCACGGTGATCGAGCGCGACCCGGGTTATGGACAGGCATCGACGCCGCGTGCTTCGGGAGGTGTGCGGCGGCTGTTTTGCCTGCCTGAAAACATCGCGCTTTCGAACTACTCGATCCCGTTTTACGAAAACTTTCCCGAGACGATGGCGACCGGGAACGGCCCGGCCGAGATCGGCTTCAAGAAGCAGGGATATATCTTCATCGTGCCGCCGGCCGAAATCGACGTGCTCAAGGCCAATTACGATACCGAGCTCAGCCTCGGCTGCAATGTGGTCTGGCTGGAGCCCGACGAGATCAAGGCGCGCTTTCCATCGATGTATGTCGGGGATCTGGGCGCGGCCGTGCTGTCGCCCGACGACGGCTGGCTCGATCCGTATGCGGTGCTCATGGGCTTGCGCAAGAAGGCGCAGGCGCTGGGCGCGGTTTTTCTGGCCGAGACCGTGACGGGACTGGAGCGCCGGGCGGCGACGGTGACGGCGGCGCTGACCGACAAGGGCTCGCGCATCAAGGCCGACCATTTCGTCAATGCCGCGGGCGCGTGGGCCAAGGATATCTGCGCCATGCTGGATTTTACGGTGCCGATCGAACCCCTGCGCCGGTTCGAGCACTATTTCGAATGCGAGGACGAGATCGAGGCGCTGCCCTATCTCAAAGACCCCGAACGGCTTGCCTTCCGGCCGGAGGGCAGGGGTTACTCCGGGGGCGTGCCGACGCTCGAGGAACCGCGCGGCTATAATTTCGAGGCCGACCACGGCTACTTCGAACATGTCGTGTGGCCGGCTCTGGCGCACCGCTTTCCGAAATTCGAGCGGACGAAATGCAAGGCCACCCTGCCGGGGCTCTATGACCAGAACGATTTCGACGGCAATGCCATCATCGGCCCCGGCGCCGATGGTCTGGGCAATTTTCACATGGCGGCCGGCTTTTCCGGGCACGGGCTGATGCACGCGCCGGGCTGCGGGCGGGCGATCGCCGAACTGATCGTCAAAGGCGGCTACGAGACGATCGACCTGACGCGGTTCGGATGGCAGCGCCTCGCGGACGGAAAACCGTTGCCGGAGCGCGGCATCATCTAAAGCTGTCCGTCCATCGGACGGGTCGCACGGCGCGATGCGGACATGGGGTGTCGTGCAAAGGAACCGCGCATGTCGAAGAAGACCCGCGAGGGCAACCGGGAAGCCAGAGAACCCAAGCAACCGAAACGGGCCAGCGCGGCCGCGTCCTCGCAGACCGTGTGCGCCGGTGAGTCCGGTAGCATTTGCCGATCACCACCCCTGTTGCGATATCGAGCGCGGCAAAGAATGAGGTCGCGCCGTTGCGGATATGGGTGTGGGTTCTCCGCTCCGCGACGCTCGGCAGCACCGACTGCACACGATCCAGCGTCTGAATTTGCGATTTCTCGTCGACACGCGAGACAATAGCCCGGTTCGGCGGCGACAAATAAAGGCCGATACTGTCCTGCGCCTTGTCGATGAACGGGGATCGGCCGACAGTTTGAAAGTCTCGCTGCGGTGCGGTTGCAGGCCGAGCGCCGTCCAGATCCGGCGGATGGTGCTATGCGATAAGCCTGTGCCGGCCGCCATGCTCCGGATCGACCAGCGGGTGGCATCCTTCGGTGTCGTGTTCAGCGTTCGCTCGATTACCGCGGCCACCTGCGCGCCCGAAACCGTTCACGGGCGGCCGGGGCGGTGCTCATCGGTGAGCCCCTCGACCCGGCTCGTCACGAAGCGCCAGCGTCCAGCCGGACGGTGCGGTCATGCATGCCGGGCCGTTCGGCGACTTCCTTGCTTTGGAACCCCTCTGCACAGGGTAAGGATCATCCGGCCATGATCCGAAAGCGGTCGCGCTGCCTTCCGGCGCCGGACCTGAGCCTCCGGAAAGGCCCGCTCCGCCGCGCTCAAAACAACAGAATACGCCACCCGACCTGCCAATCCCTCTTCTCCCGCGACTCTTCGGGTCAAGGATACGAATTACACTTCAAGATGACTAACAAAGTGAGCCAGGTGAGCGGCTCGCATCGCCAAAGGCGATTTGCTAGGTGTTTGGCGTCGGATTGGGATCGGCTCATGGCAAAACGAAAAACCGGCGACAAGCTGGGCGACATTCGACGGGCGACCATCGCTGAGGTGGTCGAGTGCGGTTCTTCTGCGGCATCGGTCAACACGATTGCCAAACGCGCGGGTTTGGCTGTCGGCACCGTCTATCGCTACTATGAGAACAAGGACCATCTCCTTCGCGCGGCCTATGTGGCGATCAAGGAAGAACTGCACAAAGCCATGGTCGAGGCCGCCTCGCAGGTCGCCGGATCAAGGTCGAGAGTGCGGGCTTTGTGGTTTGCTGTTCTCGAGTACGCCCATCAGCACCCCCAGTCGTTCCTGTTCGCGGAAGTCGTCGTCAACGACATGATCCTGACCGATCAGGAAAAAGCGGTCGTGACCGAGATGGCGCGGCAGACGCGGGCCTTCATCGAAGAGGCCATTGCGGACGGAACCGTGCGTGATCTCGATACGCAAGCGATCGTGACCGTCTTGGCGGCCCCGGCCCTTCATCTGGGTCGCAGCGCTGCCATGAGCGGCAAGACACCCGATAGGGCGCATGCCGAAGAAATTTTCGAACTGTGCTGGCGTGCCATTGAAGCTTGATCTATAAATGAGCAATCATTCATTTTAGGCGAGCCAAGAGATCCGGTATGCGCCTTTCACGAACAATGCTGTCGCTGGGCCTTCTCTTTGGATCGGTGACACAGGGAATTGCACAGATGACGCAAGACGAGATCAGGCTGGGCTTCCGTGAGCATGCTGCGATGGCGCAATATTACCGCTGGTACCAATTCTACGAACGTCCCGCCGGCGGCGTTGCGAACGCGATCGATATCCTGACACACGACGTGACCGTTGCGTCGGGCCTTGGCACCGCAAACGGCCATGCCGAGTATGAGGCGCGCGTCGCGCAGCTGCCGGATACGTGGCAAAACGCCCATTCTGTCAAGTCGACCGAGATCACCCATGGTGACGGTGGAGCCATGACGCTCTCCGCTCAGATCACCTATCAGAACAAGGGCCTGCTGCCCGATGACGCAGTCAGACAGGCCGACCTGACCTATAGGGTCGACCTCGTGCCGGGCGAGACCGTGCTGCCGCTTCTGTCGACAGTGCTGATCCAGCAAAACAGCGAGACGACTGTCGAGACGTTTGAGGATGCCTATGCCAAGAACCGGATGCTCAGCCTCGTCCATTTCTGGCTGGCCCTGATCGAAGACCCGGCGCGCAATCCGGAACCGGTTCGCGAAATCCTGGCTGACGAATTCTCCCTGAACTTCTCCAGCGGCGTGATTGCCGACTTTGACGGGTTCAAGGCCTGGCTGGCCGGTTCAGGGTCGCAAGTGGCGGCCGGTACACACGTCATCAGCAATTTCTCGGTCGAGGAGAAAGAGGTCGACAAAACCTATCGCGTGTCCACGGACTTCGACTGGATCGGCATCGCTCCGGACGGGACCGAGCTTGTCGCAAAAACACGCCATAGCTGGACCGTCAAGAACGATGTCACCGAACGCTTTGCGCGCATCAAAACGGTGGATGTCGAGGTGCTGGAGCCGTTCCGTCCGCGCCAGAACTGACTCTGCCGGATTGAACCGACATGCGCCGCATCTTCATCTGGGCCGGTGGCCGCATTGCCATTCCTCTGATCCTCGGTGTTCGCATGCTGTTCCTGGCGCCGGCGCGGTTGTCTCGCTGGCGCAATCTTAGGCCGCCTGCTCCGCGGGTCTGACCTCAAAGGCCGTCGACCTCGGCCGCCACGATCAGCTGCGGACCGGTCTCGGCAAGGCTGTGGAGGGGTTCTCCTTGATCGTGCTTTTGCACAAGCTCGGACAGATCCATATTGGTCTTGGTTATCGGGGTCGCCGTGGTCGGTGGTTGAAGTCGCCAAACTCCACCTCGACCATAGACCTCGATCGCCGCCAGGGATTACACCGAAGGTGCCGGTAAAATAACACCACGTTCGCGACCATAATTTCGCTCATTCCAAATGAACGCCTATTGTCTGCTCGACAATACTCCCGCGAGACCCTGAGCTGCCATGGCAATCCGGTCCTTGAGAGCGGCAGCTTGCGGAATGCCTTGTTCAAACTCTCCGTCACTCGCATAGACGGATGTTGCGACCGTTCGGGCGTTGAAGAAGCCCATCAGAGGGCGGAGTTGATGCTCCACGATCAATGCGTGGCGAAGCCCGCCGCCGGTCGCGCCAACGATTACAGGCTTATTCATCAGTGCCTCTGGCGCCAGCAGGTCAATGACATGCTTGAAGAGACCGGAATAGGAGCCCTTGTAGGTTGGCGATGCCAACACCAAACCGTCAGCCGTCTCGATGTCTTCGAGAGCCGCAACCGCCTGCTCGGACAGTTGTTCCCGGCTGAAGGCCGCCCCCAGGCTCTCTCCAAAATCGAGCACGTCATAATGCTGCGTTTGGATGGGGATGATCTCTGCGACAGATTGGAGAAGCGAACCCACCAATGCGTGCGTTTTGGAAGGGCGGTGCGTATTGCCGCTGAATCCGACGATCCGCATCGGGTAGAGAGCATTCATAGGAGCAACCCCTTGTGCTGCAGACGATGACGCAATTTGGTGACTCATGACATTGGCTCCTGTGTCCTGCCCTTTGGCGAGGCGAGTGCGTGCGATTGTTTGGCCCCGAGTTTGGAGAGTTGCCGTCCGACGGTAGCTGGACGAGCTGGTACGCCCTGAATGGCAGCGGGGTCCGTGAATAATGGGGCGACGACGCGGAAGGCTGGAAAGAGATTGTCTCTGGAGATAGGTGTTTCGCGTGCGGCAAGATACGCGGAATAGGACGATTTGGCCTTAGGACGGACAGGGCAGGCGCAGCGCAAACCATTCTTCTGTCGGACGCGTCCGAAACGTCTCTTCCAAGGCTGTTGAACTTCTGACCGATGGTCGTTGGACTGACACAGCTCGCTGACCAGTCCAAGTTTGCGGGCGAACAGGAACCAGAACTGCGGTTCGGTGGCGCCGCGCGCGGCGTAGAATGCGCTGTCCCCGAAATCACCGACGACGTCGACAGGGGCGTTTGGCGAAGAGCCGGCGTAGCTAAGCCTTGTCGCTTTGGCGTACGGGACATCCGGACCGCGGCCGGACCGTTCCGTCGCTCCGAGGCGAACGCCCAGAAACAGGATCTCTGCGTGCGAAACCGATTCTATCGCGGGCTTCCGGTTTGCCTCGTCCTTGCGATCGAATACGCGGTACGATTTGCCACGCGCAAGGATATCCGACGGCGCGTCCGGGAGGCCGATGCAAAGCACGTCTGCGCCGAGGGGGGCAGGACGCTGTCCGCGAAACGGCACCGCCCCGCGCGTTGCAGGCGCGACAACACGGGTTTGGGAGCGAGGAGCCGGGGCGTTCATTGCGCCAGCATCGCGTGCATGAGCTGAAACTGCGAAATCCTGTGCCCGAACTGCTCGCGGGTCTCCGCGTAGTTCACGGCCATATTCAGGTTTCTGCGTGCCTGGCCGATGCATGCTGCGGCCACCGCAATACGGCCCCCGTCGAGGGCCTTCATTGCGGTGGCGAATCCACGTCCGGGCTGCCCGCCGATTATGTTTTTCGCGGGACCGAATGCCTCTTCAGAATAGACGTCGACCGTAGCCGACCGGAATGCCAGCGATGCCCAAGTCAATTCACAGACCAGCTCAATCTCTTTCGAGACAGTCCGACCGGGACCGCCATCGTCCTCTGGCACGGTCAGACCGAAAAGGCCCATTTCTCGCATCTCGGCGATAATGTCCTCTCTAACCATGTCCTGCTCGGCGACGACCGCTTCGAGAGGAGCAAGCCGCTCGCGAACGCATCGCCTCAATCCCTCGAGAGACTCCGGTTGGTTGGCCGTGTCCACCGTCACGTCACTATCCTAGGGTCTGTTGGTTCGATTGGCCGAGGAGCATTGACGCAAGACGCGTTCGCGGATTTTCCCGCTCTTGTCGCGTGGCACTGCCCGTCGTGTTTTCAGCAGTTCGGGGAGTTTGGAGCGGGTCAGTTGCGTATCCAGGCGCGCCCGCAGGCCGCCTACATCAAGCGTGTCGCGTGGCTGCAACGCGGCCAGGAGAAACAGCGCCCTACCGAATCCGGGCTCGAGCCGGCCGAGCACTGCGCAATCGGCCACCGCGCTACGGGTTATGGCGGCGTTCTCGATCCCGGCAAGATAGAAGTTGACGCCAGTCGGCGGTTCTCGACCCCCGGCATCCGCTTGCGCTGCCCGTAATGATTGGGCCATCAATTCCTCTGCCGACAAGGTGAGATGTTTGGCGAGCGGGGTCATGGCTGCGCCAATGACGTAGGCTTGGGTCATTAGCTTTCCGCATTTAGTGGTCTTGGATCAGGGAGTCTGGCGCGGGAGTATCGCCTCCCATCGCTTGCTCGATCGCTTCGGCGATCGAACGAAGCCGGGAGCCGATCCCGTCGAGCCGCTCGATCGGGACGAGATAGGCCGGGCCGCCCGCGTTGATCGCATAGACGCGCCCGTCAGGAAGGCGCAGCGGCGCCGCGACGGCATGAATTTCCTGGCGCCATTCACCGGCGCTGGAACAAAAGCCATGCGCCTCCAGGTCGCGAAAGGCACTCTCGATCCCAACGCGCGCCTGTTCCCACTCCCGGGGGCTTTGCGACTCCCGGAGCTGGTCGAGAACCTCAGCCCGCTTTTGAGGGCTGTATGCGAAAAGGATGGCGCGCCCCATGGACGTCTGCGCGAGTGGCAACCGTGTGCCGGAATATAGCCGGAGCCCGATAAGCGGATTACCCTCGAAGGCATCAATATACATGATCTGCGTCCGGTCCTGCATCCCAAGTCCGACATTCAGATGCATCTGATCGGCAAGCTCTTCCAGGTAGGGGCGCGCAATCTCCCTCACGCTCGTATTCGACAGGGCGATGCTTCCCACAGCAATGGCCGACGGCCCGAGGCTGTATCGACGGGTGACGGGGTCGAAGACCAGGAAGCCCGCGGCGGTCAGCGTATATGCCAGGCGCGAGACGGTCGCCTTGGGTAGCAGAACGCGCGAAGCAAGCTCCGCATTCCCAAGATACTGGTCGCCCCTGCGAAAGGCCTGAAGCAGCATAAGGCCGCGCTCAAGCGCCTCGATTTTCTGGCTGTCTTTCGGGGGTTCGGCCGCCGCCGCGCGATTCGGCTGAAGGGGGCTGGCGCTTTTCACTGCCTTCTGTCTTGGCCGCATTGTCGTCAAACTCCTGGAATTGATTTTCATTTATGATGGAAATGATTTCCATTGACAAGCTCATTTTTAGCCTGCAGCATGAGCACGCTTTCACTTTACGGGCAGAAAAAGACAGAATGGAACACGGAACAGAAGGGAAGGCCGCTCCGGTGACGGGGGCTGCTCAAGGGCTCGCGCAGGCTGGCGCAACGGTTCCCGCTGCACCTGGTGTCGCAGGGGCCGCTGCCGACTTCCGTGTAGAACAGGCAGAGTCGGTAGCGCTGGAGGTTCGCATCGTCGGCATGGCGCCGGATGTTGGCTTGGTCTGCGCTGCGCTGGAGGGTGCCGCCGCCGCGTCGAAAACCCTGGCAAACAATGTCGGCTTCACACCGGACAGCCGCATCGCCGGTACGCTTAAGCGGGATTGGAATGCGTTGAACGACCACGCATTGAGCAGGGCGTTTCCGTGCGCAGGAGCTGCCTTACCCCCAATATTCTCGCGCGGCAGGGGACGTATCGTCTCGATTTTTTCCACAGCGCGTCTCGGGAATCCGGGGCGGGCGAGCCAATCGGCGGCCAAAGCTGGCATTCTGGGCTTTTCGCAAGCGATTGCACTGAAGCGTGGCGGGTCTGGAGTTACGGCCAACACTGCCGCGCCGGGCATTGTCGACACGACGGCCGCGCGCGGTACTGCTGCATCGCGAACGTATCGTCGAAAACGCCAAGGCTTCGCTCACAATCCGCCGCGGCGGCTGGTCGGAAGACCCTCCCGATGCGGTTCTGTTCCGCGCATCGAAGCCGCCTCTTTCCGCACCGGAAAAGTCCTTCGCTCTACCGAATGACGGACCTGACAATGAGTGGCCGGTCCGGCCAGCCTCCGCCAGCTCGAATCCAATCCGAAAAAGCATGAGGAGCGATCGATTCTTCCGGGTCGATTGCGAAAAGGGAAGACCAGCAATGACATCGGCATATCTTGTTCTCGATTTGCAGAACGATCTCGTACATGTGGCGGGCGCCAGCGGCAAAGGGCCATTGGGCGAGGCCGTGCGCAGCCGACAGATTCTGGAAAATACCAACAAGGTGATTGCCAGGGCGCGCGCCTCCGGCGCGCCGGTGATTTTTGTCCGGGTCGGCTTTTCCGACGACTATCGCGAATGTTCCCAGTCCTCGCCGATGTTCTCCGGGCTTCGCAAGGCGGGTTTGATGAAGCTTGGAAGCTTCGGGACCGAAATTCACCCAGCCCTTGATCGCAGGCCGGAAGACATCCTCATCACCAAGCACCGCGTCAGTCCCTTCTACGGAACTGAACTGGAAGTGATTCTGCGTGCAAAGAAGATTGCACGAATCGTGGCGTCCGGGGTTTCCACCCCGGCTGTCGTGCAAGCCTGTATTCGCGAGGCTCATGACAGGGATTACGAATGTGTCGTCGTCGAAGACGCGTGCGCTGCGCCGGGCGCAGTCGAGCACGATGAATCCATTGCCGTACTGAGGCGGTTCGCCGTCGTCGAGACTGCCGACACCGTTCGCTTCGGCTGACTCTTCTGCAGAGAACTGGAGAATGTCGTGAATAGAGAGCAATTGCGCGACTATCGGGCGCAAACCGTCCCGCTGTTCAACAGCCAGAAACTGAAGCTCGGCGTTTTTGCGCTGAATTGCAGCGGCGGCAGCATCATCACCAACTTTCCGACCGACAGGCAGATGAGCTGGGACTACAACAAGTCCGTCATCCAATTGGCCGACCGGATAGGAATGGAGATCGCGCTGCCCATCGGCCGCTTCAAAGGGCAGGGAGGCTCGTCCAACCACAACGGAAGCAGCTACGAGGTATACACGTGGGCCGCTGCCATGGCCGCCGCTACCGAAAACATCATGTGTTTTGCCACATCGCATGTGGCCCTGACCCACCCTGTAGTGGCGGCGAAACAGGCGGCGACAATTGATCATGTATCCCGGGGGCGGTTCGGACTGAACGTCGTGATGGGCTGGTTCACCGAGGAAATGGCAATGTTCAATGTCGCCTTGCGCAAGCACGACGACCGTTACCGGTACGGCGGCGAGTGGCTGTCCGTGGTCAAGCGCCTGTGGAGCGAGGACGGTGGGTTCGACTTCGAAGGTGAATACCTGAAGCTTGTAGGGCTCGAATCCGAACCCAAACCCATCCAGCGTCCCGGACCGGTGCTCGTGAATGCGGGGACTTCTCCGGCCGGCGTCGATTTTTCGGCGCGGAATGTCGACATATGTTTCGGGTCGCCGGCAAAGCCCGAGGACATCGACCAGCTTCTCGCCGTCAAGACCATAGCCGACGAGAAGTATAACCGCGACGTCGCGCTGATGTGTTCGGCACTCGTGGTCTGCCGCGATACGGAGCAGGAAGCGCAGGCAGCCTTCCAGGACATTCTCGACAACGGCGATTGGGAGGCGGCGCGAAGCATGCTGAGCGCTCTTGGCGTGCAAAGCGGCTCGTTCAACGAGGGATACGATCAGCGTATGAGGCGTTTCGTTGCGGGCTACGGCACCCGTCCGCTTGTCGGCACGCCCGAGCAGATCGTCGACATGCTGATCGATTACTCAAACCGTGGCCTTCACGGCATTGTTTTCTACTTCAAGGATTACCTCTCGGAGCTGACGTATTTTTCGGAGAGAGTCATGCCTCTTCTCAAGCAGGCGGGGCTGCGACATTGAGCGGCTCGCCCACAAATTCGGGAAGACTTGCAGGCAAGATCGCATTGGTGACAGGCGCCGGCGGCGGCATAGGTTCGTCCATTTGCCGCCGCTATACGCAGGAAGGCGCAATCGTCATCGGCGCAGATCTCGTGACGCCGCAGGTTCTCGACCCGGCGCTGGCATTGGAGTGGGTTGAACTCGACGTCACCTGCGAGGAGTCAGTCAAAGCCTTGCGCGCGCATGTCGCCAGGCGGCATGGCCGGCTTGACGTGATCGTAAACAACGCCGGTGCGATGGTTGGCAAACCGCTGAAGGATACGAGCGTTGAGGAGTTCGATCGTCTCTACGCGATCAACCTGCGGGGGCCGTTTCTGGTAATGCGCGAACTCGCGCCCCTGATGAACGGAAACGGCGCGATCGTGAACATGTCGTCCGCGGCGGCCATACGCATGACGAGCGGGATGAGCGCCTATTCGGGAACGAAGGCGGGGTTGGTGGTTCTCTCCAAGGTAGCCGCGCTCGAGTTCGCGCCGATCCGGGTCAACAGCATCCTTCCCGGGGCGATCGACACGCCCATGCCGAGAGCATTCGTGGCAAACCTACCGGCGGCGAGACAGGCGCAGGCGCTTGCGGCGCTCGGCGAGCAGCGGCTGGCAAAACGCCTTGGCCGGCCCGAGGAGGTAGCGGATCTCGCTGTCTACCTGGGTTCCGACGAATCGGGCTTTGCGACCGGTAGCGATTTCGTACTCGACGGTGGACTAGCCTGACCAGGTTCCAGGCCTGACCGAGTATTCATCTATCTAGCTTCAAACGGGAGGAAAAAATGAGACCGAGAACTCTTCTTGCGGCCGTAGTTTTGTCGACGGCGCTTGCCACCACGGCATCCGCAGACATCTCCGGTAACGTCGTGAAGATTGGTGTCCTGACGGATATGTCCGGGCCTTTCTCGCATCAGACAGGCCCCGGTTCGGTGACCGGAGCCGAACTTGCAATAGCCGAATTTGGCGGCAAGATTGGCGACGTACCGGTCGAACTGGTTTATGCCGATCATCAGAACAAGCCAGACGTTGCGGTAAACCTCGCTCGACAGTGGATCGACGTCGACGGTGTCGATTTGATCGTTGATTTGGCCAGTTCCGCTGTCGCGCTGGCAGTGCAGGATATCGTCAAGGAAAAGAACCGCGTCGTTATCTTCTCCGGTCCCGGCACCGATCGCCTTACCAACGACGCATGTTCGCCTAACGGCATCCATTGGACCTATGATACCTACGCGACTGGGCACTCAATGGCTCAGGCGATCATCGAATCCGGCGGGAAGAAATGGTTCTTCATCGGAAACGACAGCGCGTTCGGTCGGTCGATAGTGGAGGTCATGAGCGGTGCGATCGCCAAGGCCTCGGGTGAGGTCGTCGGCGAAGTCTGGCACCCAACGGGAGCAAACGACTATTCGTCCTTCATCATGCAGGCTCAGGCCTCCGGTGCTGACGTGCTCGTTCTCGCCAATTCCGGAACGGACTTCGTTCGCGCCGTGAAACAGGCACGGGAATTCGGGATTGAAGGTGACACGATGCGCCTTGTCGGGCCAGCGATCAGCATGGCCGACATCCTGGCGCTGGGACCGGAAGATGCGCAGGGCCTGCATTATATCGACGCGTTCTACTGGAACCTGAACGACAAGACGCGACAGCTGACTGAAGACTTTCGCGAAAAGCGAAACGTGGTGCCGGCGCAGGCGCAGGCGGGCGTCTATTCTGCGGTACGTTCCTACCTGTCGGCGGTTGACGAGCTGAGGGCCGATGATGCGCAGTCTGTCATGGAAAAGCTCCGCCACACGGATATCTCCGATGGTTTCACGCCGTCCGGCAAGGTCAGGGCGGACGGTCGCATGGTGCACGACATGTATCTGATGCGTGCGAAGGGGCCGGAGGCGACCAAGACCTCCGAGTGGGATGTCGTTGACCTCGTCGCAACGGTGTCTGGCGAGAACGCATATCGCCCATTGGCGGAGAGCGGCTGCGCCCTCGTCAAGTAGTCCTGGAAACAGTGCCCACAGGGGGGCGGGCGACCACTCGCCTCCCCGCGGCTGTGATCATGAGAGATCAAAAGGGCGAATATGTCTGTTCAAGTGCTTGCCGGCCAGTTGTTGATTGGCCTGATCAACGGATCGTTCTATGCACTTCTCAGCCTTGGGCTGGCTATCATTTTCGGTCTTCTCAACATCGTGAATTTCGCGCACGGCGCCTTATACATGCTGGGCGGAATGTTCGCGTGGATGCTGCTTGAATACGCAGGCATCGGCTACTGGTGGGCATTGATCCTTGCGCCTTTGATCGTGGGCGCGCTCGGCGTCGTGTTGGAGCGAGGGCTATTGGCGCGCCTGCAGCAGGTCGATCACATCTACGGTCTGCTGTTGACCTTCGGCGTTGCCCTGATGCTGCAATCCTTTTTCCAGGGCATATACGGGTCCGCCGGAATGACCTACGCTATTCCGAGCGAGCTGAGGGGAGGCTGGAACCTCGGCTTCGTGTTTCTGCCCAAATATCGCGCCTGGATCATCGTCCTTTCTCTCGCGATCTGTATTGGCGTCTGGTACGCGATCGAGAAGTCGCGGCTGGGTTCATATCTGCGCGCCACGACCGAAAATCCCCAATTGGTCGAATCCTTCGGCATTAACGTCCAGGCCCTGATCGCCCTGACCTTCGGAGCCGGCGCCGGACTGGCCGCACTTGCGGGCGTCTTGGCCGCCCCGGTCTATTCCGTCAGCCCGCAGATGGGTGTCGAACTTCTGACCGTCGTATTCGCAGTCGTGGTCATAGGGGGCATGGGGTCGGTTCTCGGCGCCATTCTGGGCGGTTTCTCCCTCGGCATCATCGAGGGGCTGACGAAGGTTCTTTATCCGGAGGCCTCGTCGGTCGTCATTTTTCTCGTGATGATCCTGGTGATCATGATGCGCCCCGCCGGCCTTTTTGGAAAGTTCTGATCGTGTCGAATACCACTCAAATCGGCGATTCCACAAACGTGTCGACGGTCGGGTCAACTAGGCCGGAGACGAACGAATCCAGGTCGCATTTTGTCTGGATATTTCTGGCGCTGGCTGCCTTGGTAGCCGTTCTCCCGGCGTTCGCCTATCCGCTGTTTTTGATGAAGGTGATGTGTTTCGCGATATTTGCGATCGGCTTCAACCTTTTGCTGGGGTATTGCGGACTGCTGTCTCTCGGCCATGCGGCATTTTTCGGTGCGGGTGGGTATACTGCCGCGTTCGTAGCGGTGAAGTGGGGGTTCCCACCCGAACTCGTTGTCTTGTGTGGCGTTATCGCGAGTACGCTTGTGGGGGCCGCTTTCGGGCTACTGGCCATCCGCAGGCACGGCATCTACCTGACGATGATCACGCTCGGCTTGGCGCAGATGGTCTATTTTATCGTCTTCCAGTCGCCCTATAGTGGTGCCGAGGACGGTATACAGGGGGTGCCGCGCGGAGTCCTGTTCGGCCATGCGGACCTTCGCAACGACATGACGTTGTACTTTGTCGTGTCGGTCGTGTTCATGGTGGTTCTGCTGGCGTCCTACCGCCTGACCTATTCCCCTTTCGGGCAGGTATTGCGAGCCGTGCGTGACAGCGAAAGCCGGGCAACCTCCCTTGGCTTGAACGTCAGAGCGATCAAGCTCACGGTCTTTACGATCTCGGCTGCGGTATCCGGTCTCGCCGGAGCGATGAAGGCCGTCATTTTCCAGATCGCGACGCTGGTGGATGTCCACCTGACAACCTCCGGCGAGGTCTTGCTCATGACGTTGATAGGCGGCGTAGGAACGGTGTTGGGCCCTGTCGTTGGCGCCGCGGTTTTGGTGACGAGCCAGAATTATCTGGCCGGTTTTGGCCAGTGGGTCACCTTCATTCAGGGTTTCATCTTTGTGGTCTCGGTTCTGGCCTTCAGGGAAGGGATCGTCGGACTGCTCGCCAGATTGTGGAGGCGGCCGCTGTGAGCGCGCAAGTCGTAGTCGATTTTCCACGGAACGACGCCAAGGATTGCGTGATTGAAACGCGTGACCTGACCATGGAGTTCCGCGGCTTCAGAGCGGTTGACGGTGTCAATCTGAATGTCCAGCGTGGCGATATTCATGCGCTGATCGGTCCGAATGGGGCGGGCAAGACTACCTGCTTCAACCTGATTACCAAATTTCTGAGCCCAACCCGGGGGCAGGTGTTCCTCGAGGGACGCGACGTGACGCGTACGCGGCCGGCCGACATTGCCCGCGCCGGTCTTGTACGCTCATTCCAGATATCGGCGGTTTTCGAGGATCTAACGGTGCGCCAGAACGTCTGCGTCGCACTGCAAAGCAAGATGAGGCGTGTCTATTCCATGCTGCGCTCTGACGCTGGCATGCATGACTTGATGGTTCGGGCGGACGAACTGCTGGAACTGGTTGGGCTGTCCGACTATCGGCATGAGAAGGCCCGCTTCCTGTCATATGGCCGCAAGCGGGCGCTGGAGCTCGCGACGACCCTGGCCATGGATCCCAGCGTGATGCTGCTCGACGAACCGATGGCGGGCATGTCTCCACAGGACGTTCGCCGAGTGACCGAATTGATCACGCGATTGCGTGCCGGCCGAACCATTTTGATGGTGGAGCACAATCTCTCGGTCGTGGCAGAAATCTCCGACAGCATCACCGTGCTGGCACGTGGGCAAGTTCTCGCGGAGGGAAGTTACGAGGACGTATCGGCCAATAGGGACGTGCAAACCGCCTATATCGGAGCAGGCTATGACTGAGACCGCTGGAGATCGGGGTTTCGCTCTTCAACTTAGACAGGTCGTCGCAGGTTATGGCGATAGCCAGGTCCTGCACGGCATCGACCTTCATATCCAGCCCGGAGAGATCGTCAGCCTGCTCGGTCGCAACGGCGCGGGCAAGTCGACCACGCTCAAGGCGATCGCCGGACTATTACCCAACCGTTCGGGATCGATCACGATAAACGGCAAGGAGGCGATCTGGCTTTCGCCGCGTCATACGGCCCGGCTCGGTTTAGCTTACTGCCCCGAGGATCGCGGAATATTCTCATCGCTATCGGTACACGAAAATCTTCTTCTACCGCCGGTGCTGGCGCCGGGCGGGCTTTCAGTCGACGAGCTCTACACAACATTTCCCAATTTGCGCGCGCGGCGTGACAGTGGCGGCACGACACTATCTGGCGGCGAACAGCAGATGCTGGCGATTGCACGCATTCTGCGTAGCGGCGCCAAGACCCTGCTGCTCGACGAGCCTACCGAGGGCCTCGCTCCTGTCATCGTTAACGAGATCGGGTCGATCATCCGAACCTTGCGCGACCGCTCCTATACGATCTTGCTTGTCGAGCAGAACTACCGTTTCGCGCGTGCTTTCGCCGACCGCCACTACATCATGGAGAACGGCCGGGTCGTCGACGAGATCGCGACGGCTGCCATGGCCTCCAGAGAACAGGATATCCGCGCCTACCTAGGGCTCTGACGTGTGAGGAAGGGTTGGTATGACTTCACTGAAGCGAATGATAGCGAACGAGGAGTTCGTACTTGCGCCGGGGGCCTATGATTGTTTGACGGCAGGGGCCGTCCAGAGAGCCGGGTTCAACGCGGTATACATGACCGGAGCGGGCGTTTCAGCCTCTCATGGATATCCGGACTTCGGTCTCCTCACAATGACGGAAATGGTGACTGTAGCAGGTCGCATGGCGGCGTCGGTTGACGTGCCGCTGATAGCGGATGCGGATTCGGGCTTTGGCAGCGAACTCAATACCGCCCGAGCGGTCCGGGCCTATGAGCGAGCCGGCGTGGCGGCGATCCAGATTGAGGATCAGACGTTTCCCAAGAAATGCGGCCACTTCGAGAACAAGTCCATCGTTCCAGCGGACGATTACATTGCCAAGATTCGGGCAGCCTGCAAGGCACGAGAAAGTGCCGACCTGCTGATCATCGCGCGGACCGACGCGCGCGCGGTCGAAGGCTTCGAGGTCGCGATCGAGCGAGGCAAGCGCGCCGCGGATGCCGGTGCGGACATCGTCTTCGTGGAGGCTCCCCAAACCCTCGGCGAAATGGCCGCGATCCCCGAACGCATCGACGTGCCCTGTCTCCTCAACGTGGTGTGGCGCGGCAAGACGCCCGATATCGGTTTCAAGGACGCGGCCGAGATGGGGTACAAAATCGTGATCCTGCCCAGCATTCTGTTGAAGTCGGTGATGGGCGTATCGATCGAGGTTCTGAACCTCGCGAAGGCCAACGGCCGCCACCCCGTGCCGCCGGGCGATCTCAGCATAAAAGAGGGCGCGGCCCTCGCCGCCGGTGCCGAGTGGCGCAGCATCAACGGGGCGCTCGATACGCCCCTCGCATGACAGCTACCCTTCCGCCTTTTCCCATTGATGCATTACAAGGCAAGATCACGATGCAGGCAACGACGCTTTTCGACAAGCTCTGGTCACGTCATGCGGTGATGGAGCATCCACTTGCCGGGACGCTGCTTTTCATCGACCGCCATCTGCTCCACGAAGGTTCACGCAATGCGTTTTCCTTGCTGCGCCGTCGTGGCCTAAAGGTGCGCAGGCCCGAACTGGCGACCGCGATCACTGACCACTATGCTCCTACCACCTCCCGAGACCTTGCCCGCGTCGATGTGGCTTCGCGGCGCCAGATCATCGCCGATCTTTCCGCAAATGCGAGGGAAGCAGGGATTGATCTGCTCGATCTGTCGCATCCCTCGCAGGGCATCGTCCATGTCATCGGCCCTGAACTCGGCCTCACCCGCCCCGGAATGTCCATTGTCTGCGGCGACAGTCATACGGCTACGCACGGTGCCATTGGAGCGCTGGCGTTTGGCATAGGCGCATCGCAGGTCGCACACGTTCTGGCAACTCAAGCGTTATGGCAGAAGAAGCCCAGGCAGATGCGAGTCGTGGTGAACGGACGTCTCAAGCCGTGCGTTACGGCAAAGGATCTCACGCTGGCCGTCATTGCGCGGCTAGGCGCTGCTGGCGGAACGGGCCACGCGATCGAATATGCCGGTCCGGCTATCGAGGCACTGAGTGTCGAAGGTAGACTGACGCTATGCAACATGACGATCGAGGCCGGCGCCCGCTTTGGCCTGGTTGCGCCGGACCAGCTTACATTCGACTATCTGCGCGATCGCATTTTCGACGGCGACGAGGCGGGTTGGCAGGCGCAGCTTGACGAGTGGAAGGCGCTGCGCACTGGCGACACGGCAGTGTTCGATAGGGAAGTCGAGATCGACGCGGCTTCGCTGAAGCCGATGATTACATGGGGAACGAGCCCTGAGGACGGCGTCAGCGTAGCCGGCGTTATCCCCGATCCCGCGTCGATCGCCGAGATGTCTCGACGCAAGAGCAAGATTGCGGCGCTGGACTATATGGGGCTTGAGCCGGGTACGCCGGTCACGGACATCAGGTTCGACCGCGTCTTCATAGGTTCTTGCACCAACGGTCGCATCGAGGACCTGCGCGCGGCGGCGGGTGCCGTGGGCGGGCGGAAAGTCGTCATGCCATCTATTGTCGTTCCCGGGTCGATGAGGGTCAAAGCACAGGCAGAACGCGAAGGTTTGCATCGGATATTCCTGGAAGCTGGATTCGAATGGCGCCTGTCTGGGTGTTCGATGTGTTCGGGAATGAACGGCGATTTGGGTCGCCCGGGTGAACGCTGCGCTTCGACGTCGAACCGAAACTTCGTCGGACGTCAGGGCGCTGGCGTTCGCACCCACCTGGTGAGTCCTGCCATGGCGGCAACGATAGCGGTCACTGGCCATCCGGTGGACATATCGGAGACCGCGCAATGACGCCCTTCACCAACCTCAAGGCAAAAGGCCTCCCGCTTGGCCTCGAGAACGTTGATACTGACCAGATTCTTCCGGCGCGCTTCCTCGCGTTGAAACCCGAAGACGGGTATGCGGATTATTGCTTCCGAGATCTGCGGTTCGACGCCGATGGTTCGCCGCTCAGCGTCACACCTCTCAATTCAAAAGACTACGCCGGCGCGATGATCCTGATCGCTGGTTCGAATTTTGGATGCGGATCGTCGCGGGAAGGCGCGGTATATGCTTTGCAGCATCTTGGCTTCCGTGCGGTGATCGCGGAAAGTTTCGGGGACATCTTTTATCAGAACGCACTCGTGAACGGTCTCCTGCCAGTCCAGACGGGCGGCGAGACGGTCGGGCAGATCCTCGCTCACCTGAGGGCCAGGCCCGATGCCTGCATTCATGTCGATCTGGAGGCCCAGACGGTCCACGTGGACGGCGGCGTCAGGTTTGGCTTCCAGATAGACCCCTTCAAGAAGCATTGCTTGCTCAACGGGGTTGACGAGATTGGCTTCACATTAGGCTTTCTGGAGACAATTCGAAGGTATGAAATGACCCGTGACGTGTCGGGGGGCGGGCGGGTTGGATGAAAGGCGGTTCGGCCTGAAAATGGCGGGATGTTCGGTTTTGGCTGTCGGAAGGGTGTCGGCATCCGGTTGAGAAGCTCGCGATCGGGGCCGCCGTCAAATCTTGCATCGATCCCATGTGAATGCCCCGCCTTTCCGCCATAAAGACCAACCCGATCCACCTTAGCCAAGCCGCCAGACTGTCTCACCAAGCGGGACCACCTATCTTGCGCGCCCGCCGGCTCCCGTGGTCAAGTCGGCCGTTCGGCGCCGGTGCCGGAACCGTATGCGGAGGGCTCATGAAAACCGTCTTTTCGCCGCGCCATGCCGGCCATGCGGGCCAGACCGAGCTCGTCGGCGGGGCGATCGTGCCCGGCTTCGAGAATCCGATGCGCGCCAGGCACATTCGCGAGCGCATCGAGGCCGTCGCGCTCGGGCCGGTGGTTGAACCCGTCGCGCACGACATCGCTGCCGCCAAGCGGGTGCACGATGCCGGTTATATCGATTTCCTGCCGCGGGCCTGGCCGATGTGGCGCGATGCCGGGCACGAGACCCCGGCGATGCCGTTCGTGTGGCCGGTGCGCGGCCTGCGCGCCGACGTGCCGCCGAAGACGGTCGAGGCGCTGCTTGGTTATTATTCCTTCGACGGCGGCGCGACCTTCGTGGAAGGAAGCTGGGACGCGATAAAGTCCTCCTTCGACACCGCGCTGACGGCGGCCGGGATTGTCGAGGCGGGCGAGCGGGCCGCCTTCGCGCTTTGCCGACCGCCCGGCCATCACGCCGGAACCGCCACGATGGGCGGTTACTGCTACATCAACAACGCCGCCGTCGCCGCGCAATGGTTCCGCGACCGCGGCGCGGGGCGCGTCACGATCCTTGACATCGACTATCATCACGGCAACGGCACGCAGGAGATCTTCTATGCCCGCGCCGACGTGCAAATGGTCAATCTGCACGGCGATCCGCTGACCGAATATCCCCATTTCCTCGGCCATCGCGACGAGCGCGGCGCGGGACCGGGCGAGGGCTTCAATATCAACTATCCGCTGCCGGCCGGCACCGGCTGGGAGGGCTGGAGCGCCGCGTTCGACG
>MRWG01000725.1_pt1 | contig 28438 bp, 23 predicted proteins | sample 1013341 | NCBI WGS metagenome assembly MRWG01 (sample SAMN06117577, study PRJNA244670) | biofilm metagenome | biome: Water; feature: Cathode Biofilm; material: Biofilm; isolation source: microbial consortium enriched at the cathode of a solar microbial fuel cell | place: USA: District of Columbia ... | reverse complement strand
CCACCGGGTCGCCCTTGCGCTGGGGAATGGTGACAGGGATGATTTCCCTGGCAAGACGCCCGTTTTCCTGCGCGGCAACAGCCTTGTTCTGGCTGCGCACGGCAAAGGCGTCCTGATCGGCGCGGCTGACAGAGAAATCAGCCGCCACGTTCTCACCCGTCTCCGGCATGGAATCGACGCCATACTGCTTCTTGAGCAGCTTGTTGACGAAGCGCCAGCCAATGGTGGTGTCGTAGATTTCCGCATGACGCGAGAAGGCCGTTTCGGCCTTCGGCATGACGAAGGGCGCACGGCTCATGGATTCCACGCCGCCGGCGATCATGATCTCCGCCTCACCCGCCTTGATGGCGCGCGCGGCAATGGTGATCGCATCCATGCCCGAACCGCACAGGCGGTTCACCGTGGAGCCCGGCACCTCGATGGGCAGGCCCGCAAGAAGCACGGCCATGCGCGCCACGTTGCGGTTGTCCTCACCGGCCTGGTTGGCGCAGCCATAGAACACATCGTCCAGCGCCGCCCAGTCGACCTTCGGGTTGCGCTCCATCAGCGCCTTGATCGGCAGGGCAGCCAGATCGTCGGCGCGAACGGAGGAAAGCGCGCCGCCGAAACGGCCGATCGGCGTGCGGATGTAGTCGCAGATGAAAGCTTCAGCCATGAGTGAGGTCTCCTAACCATCAATGCCGGGCAGCGCCCGGCCGCCGCGTGCGCCACGCGACGGAAAGATCATGCGCCCTTATGGGCCGCTTCGGTGCGGGCTTTCAAGTCGCGCAATGTCGCAAGCTCGAGTTCGGTGGGCGGCGGCGTCTCTTCGACACCGTCAGCAAACGTCACGGTCCAGCCGCAGGTTTCCTGCACCTGATCGCGCGTAACGCCGGGATGCAGCGACACAACGGTGAACTCCTTCGTCACCGGATCCGGCTTCCAGATCGCAAGATCGGTGATGAGCAGCGTCGGCCCCTTGGTGTCGATGCCGAGCTTCTGGCGGTGGTCGCCGCCATCGCCATGTCCAAAGGAGGTGTAGAAATCGATCTTCTCCACCATGCCCCGCTTCGACTGGGCGAGCGTGATGTAGACTTCCTGCGAGGAGGTCGCGATTTCCGGAGCGCCACCGCCGCCGGGAAGCCGCGTCTTCGGGCTGTCATAGTCACCGATGACGGTGGTGTTGATGTTGCCGTATTTGTCGATCTGGGCCGCGCCCAGAAAGCCGATGGTGATGCGCCCGCCCTGCAGCCAGTAGCGGAACATTTCCGGCACCGGCACCGTGGTCAGCGCGGTGTCGCACAGCTCGCCATCGCCAATCGAGAGCGGCAGAACGTCCGGCGCGGTGCCGATGGTGCCGGATTCGTAGATCAGCGTGATGTCGGGCGCATGCGTCAGACGCGCAATGTTGCACGCAGCCGAGGGCGCGCCGATGCCGACGAAACACACATCGTCGTTCTTCAGCGCGCGTGAGGCGGCAATCGTCATCATTTCATTGGGAGTGAATTCGGGCTTGCTCATCCTGCGTCCCTCAGCTTCTCGACGCGGCCTGCGAAATCCTCGGGCGTCGCATCAAGCACATTCTTCTGCATCCAGTCACGGAACAGGTCGCGGTCTGCGGCGATCTTGTCCCATTTCAGATATTCGGCGTTGTCACGCGCGTAATAGCCATGCGTGTAGGAGGGGTGCGCGCCACCCGGCACCACGGCGATGTCGGTCACCGTCCAGTGGGGCAGAATGGTCAGATTGGGGTGCAGGTCGGAGAAATCGTCGACGACTTCTTCGACGGTCACGACAGCGCGTTTCGCTGCAAGCACCGCCTCTTTCTGAATGCCGACAATGCCCTCGACCAGAACATTGCCCTTCCGGTCCGCCTTCTGCGCATGAATGAAGACGACATCGGGCCGCAGTGCCGGCACGGCGGCCAGGCTCTCGCCCGTGAAGGGGCACTCGATGAACTTGATGTTCGGGTTCACACGGGCAAGCTCCGCGCCGCGATAGCCACGGAAAATCGCGCAGGGAAGCCCGGCCGCACCCGCCTCATAGGCATTGGCCATGGCGGCGTGGGAGTGTTCCTCGATCTCGATCTTGTGCGGAAAACCGTTTTCCACCGCATCGCGCAGGCGGCGCAGAAGCCCCACCCCCGGATTGCCGGCATAGGAAAAGACCAGTTTGCGGGCGAGGCCCATGCCGATCATCTGGTCGTAGACCACATCGGGGGTCATGCGGATCAGCGTGAGATCACGGAAACCCTGGCGGATCGCCTCATGGGCGGCGGCGGTGGGGATGAGATGGGTGAAGCCTTCAAAAGCGACGCTGTCGCCATTGTTCAGGTTCTCCGCAACCGCCTGGGGCAGCGGAACGAAACGCGCCATGGCACTCCTCGTAAGTTCGTATTGCGAACAAAAGTTTTATATGCGATACTTTCTAGATGGAGAATGAAACTGAGTCAAATGCCCCTGCCACAGCTGAAGCCCAGGCTTCGCGCGATCTCGTGGGATCGCTGCAGAAGGGGCTGGGCGTTCTGGAAATTCTGGCAAATGCGCCGGACGGCATGACGCTGACGGAAGTGGCGACGGAGGCCGGGCTGACACGCGCAGGCGCGCGGCGGCTGCTCCTCACACTGGTGGCGAGCGGCTATGCGCGCCAGACAGACCGGCGCTTCCTGCTTTCCGCGAAACTGCTGGGGCTCGCCCGGACATGGATGGGCGACGCCGCGCTCTGGCGCTATGCAGAGCCCGTCATGCGACGTGTGTCCGCAACGCTTGGCGAATCCTGCTCCGCAGCCGTTCTGGAGGGCGAGGATGTCGTCTATGTGGCCCGTGTGGCCGGCCGGCGCATCGTGTCCGTGAGGCTCAATGTCGGCACGCGGCTTCCGGCCTATTGCACGTCGATGGGCCGGGTTCTTCTGTCAGATCTGGAAGCGTCCGAACTCACCGGTTTTCTCGCGAAGGCGTCGATCAGCGCCAAGACCGAACGAACGGTGACGGACCGGGCCGAACTCGCCGAAACGGTGACCCTGGCCGGCGCGCGCGGTTACGCCATCGTCGACCAGGAGCTGGAGCTCGGACTGCGCTCGATTGCGGTGCCGATACGCAACAGGGCGGGGCGCATCACCGCCGCCCTCAATGTCTCCACGCAGTCGGCGCGCTTCACCTGCGCCGAGATGGAGCAATCCATCCTGCCCACCCTGCTGGCTGCCGCGCGCGAAATCGAAGACTTTCTCGCCCTGCAATAGGCGGCCGCCCTCAAGCGGTATGACACAGCGGTTCATGCGGCACTCCTTGGACGTTTGTCGTCATTGCCTGGAGATTGCTCGATGGTCTGGCGCATACGGCGTGCAAGGCGCGCTTCGAGCCGCGCCTCCAGCACACGCTCCAGCACGTCGCGCGCACCGGCATGGCCATGCCCCTTTGACATGGTGAAAAGCGAATCCACGATGGACACCTCATCCTGCGGAGACAGGAGGGCATCGATTTGCGCATCAGTCTGCGCGTCCGAACGGGCGTTTTGAATCAGTCTTCTCATAATTTGGAATCTTGCGCGCCGAACCTGACGGCAAAGCGGCGGCTGGGTGAAATTTTGACGACAGTTTCTAGGCATAACCGCGCCGCGCAGAGACCTGCGCGGCGGCATGCCGATTTGGCGGGCGCTATCTATTGATGGGCCAGGCCCTGCCCCTGATAGGCAGAAGGCGGGGGTGTCATGCGATGCAACTCACCCTGCAGAAGCTCGAAAATGTCCATTGCGAGCCGCAGGTTGAAACGCTTGTCGTCGAAGAACATGCCGTAGCGGATCTCGAGCCCGCCCGGAATGACCTCGACACAGTCTTCGTGCAGCGCCGGATTGCCATCGAAAACGAAACCCGGCAGCGGTGAGACCGCAGCCCCGTTGGCGACCAGCTTCATGGCGTTGGTGATGTCATCCACCTCGCCGATCACGTCATAGGAGACACGGCGATGGCGGAGCCATTCGCGGGCGACGATGCCGAGCGGCGACTGCGGATTGGTCAGCACCACCGGTATGGAGCCGCTGTTTCGCTTGGTCTGTTCGGCCAGCTCGCGCGAGCCCATCCACCGCATCGCATATTCGCTGATCAGATCCGGCCCCATTTCATTCGGGTAGAGCGCGCGGAAAACGGCATCCACCTGCCCCAGATCGTACATCTCTTCAAGCCGCCTGGAATCGGCGATGCGCCAGCTCACGCTTTCCTTGATCTTGCCAAGCCGCCCGAGCCCGGCAAGCAGCAGCGGCGCGGTGTAGGTGCAGATACCGACCTTCAGCTTGGAAACATTCTTTTCATAGCCCACCGTGCGCAGCCGCCGCTCAAGATCGAGCATCTGGCGGATAAGCCGGGAAATCTCTTCCTTCACGATGATCCGGTTGCCGAGTTTCTTGATCAGCGGCGTGCCGATCGCCTTCTCAAGACGCCCCAGATGCATACTCACTGCCGGCTGGCTGATGCCCAGCTTCTGCGCCGCGCCGGTCAGGCTGCGCGTGTCGATGACCGCTTCGGCAGCCCGCAAAGTTGCAAATGAAAGTCCATCCTGTCTGTGCATGCCCATATGCTCTACGCCTCGCTTCATAAGAGGTGGGAATCTGACCCGAAAGACGCTGCCGCGAACGCGGCACACAACGCTCCTGCAAGACGGCAATAACCGTCCGTCCGCATCACACGGTTCACCCGCGCAATGCAGTTTCACGATGCGCTCTGCACCGTTCTGCATCAGCCACGCCAAGCGCTGCCGATGCGACGCCAACTCATCAGCCCGGACCCGAATGGCCCGGAAAACCGATCAAAGCGGCGCTACAAACATGTCCGCTGAAACATAAGTACCCCCGGAATTCCGACGTACCCTGCTCGATACAACTTCTGAACGATATCGGATTCAGATTACATATACAACCTGTAATGGATTATGTGGATATCTATGCAACCTTTGAGGAATCAATATCGGGAAAATTCATATTTTTCATAAGGATACTCGGTTATCAACATCGATAAGTGATAAACAAGAAATACAACTTATACGCTAAATTCCACGTATAATTATGCGCATACAACCCCGTAAAAAAGCCGGCCACGAGGGCCGGCTTTTGCCGATTCTGAAGGGAGCGAAAAAGCGTCGAAGCCGACGGCTGCTCCACCAATATTCCAGACCGCCTCTTGAGCATCCGGTCGCTCGCAGGACGATCTAACGCTCCATGCGGAAGCCCAGAAGCCTCAGCGCATTCAGCGTTACCAGAACGGTCGCGCCGGTGTCTGCAAGGATTGCGATCCAGAGCCCCGTGACGCCCAGCACCGTGGTGACCAGGAACACCGCCTTGAGCCCCAGCGCGATGGCGATATTCTGATGGATATTGGCCATCGTCGCACGCGCCAGCCGCACCATGCCGGCGACATCGCCCACACGGTTGCGCAGAAGCGCGCCATCGGCCGATTCGAGCGCCACATCGGTGCCCGAGCCCATGGCCACGCCAACATTGGCGGTGGCCAGCGCCGGCGCGTCGTTGATGCCGTCGCCAACCATCATCACCGTGTTCCGACCGGTCAGCTCACGGATCGCGGACACCTTGTCATCGGGCAGAAGCTCGGCGCGATACTCCATCGAAAGGCGTCCGGCGATGGCTTCCGCCGTGCGCGCATTGTCACCGGTGAGCATCATGGTGCGCACGCCGAGCGCCTTGAGCTCCTGCATCGCGGCGGCGGCATCCTCGCGCGGCTCGTCGCGCAGGGCGATCACGCCTGAAAGCGCACCGGCGCGGAAAACGGCGGCAACCGTCTTACCCTCGGCCTCGAGAGCCTCAATGCGACTCCTTGCCAGCGCGGTCATCGCGCCTTCTTCCTCGGCATGGCGCGGCGAACCGACGAACACGGTCTCGCCCCCCACGCGCGCTTCCACACCGCGGCCGGGAATGGCGCGCGCATCCCTGCCCGCCTCATAGGAAACGCCAAGGCTCTCGGCATGGGCCAGAACGGCTTCGGCCAGCGGATGGCTGGAACCGGCTTCAACGCCGGCAGCCAGCGCCAGAACACGCGCCTCATCGCCATCGGCCGCCCACACATCCGTCACCGCCGGACGGCCGACCGTGAGCGTGCCGGTCTTGTCGAAGGTCACGAGATCGGTCCGGGCGGCAGCCTCGATAACGGCTCCGCCCTTCAGAAGCAGGCCACGCCGCGCACCGGTGGAGAGTGCGGAGGCGATGGAAGCAGGAACGGAGATCACCAGCGCACAGGGGCAGCCGATCAGGAGCAGCGCCAGCGCGCGATAGATCCAGACATCCCAGGCAGCCCCCGCCGCAAGCGGCGGCACGATGGCGACCAGCAGGGCGAACCCCACCACTGCCGGCATGTAGTAACGGCTGAACCGGTCGATGAAGCGCTCTGTTGGCGCACGCGCATCCTGCGCTTCCTCGACCAGACGAATGATGCGCGCAATGGTGTTGTCCTCCGGCGCGCGCGTCACGCGCACACGGATCGCCGCATCGGTGCTGATCGAACCGGCGAAAACGTCTTCGCCCTCGCCCTTCGTGCGCGGCACGGATTCGCCCGTCACCGGCGCTTCGTCGATGCCGGCAATGCCGTCGACGATCTCGCCATCGGCGGGAATCCGGTCGCCCGGCCGCACCACGACGATCTGGCCGATTTTCAGCTCTGCGGCCTGCACCTTGCGGGTCTTGCCGTTTTCCTCAAGCAGCGCGGTCTTGGGCACCAGATCGCCCAGCGCCCGGATGCCGGCGCGCGCGCGGTTGGCCGCCACACCTTCCAGCACTTCGCCCACCGCGAACAGGAAGACAACAAGCGCCGCCTCCTCGGCAGCGCCAATGAACAGGGCACCGGCGGCGGCCACCGTCATCAGCATCTCGATGGTGAAGGGCATGCCTGCACTCAGCGCGGCAAAGGCCCGGCGGGCGATGGGCGCAACGCCGATCAGACAGGCCGCAACGAATGCCCACATGCCGAGTTCACCCGGCAGCAGGAATTCCGCACCCCAGGCGGCGACCAGAAGAAGTCCGGTCAGGATCACCAGACGCCCCTTGCCGGTCTGATACCAGCTGCGGTCGCCATCATCCGCGCCGTGCACATGACCGGCAACGCCATGTCCCGGATCGTCGCGCTCAACTTTAGAACCCTGCCCATGCGTGTGGTCATGCCCGCTACAACAGGAGCTCTGCGTAACCGCGCCCGTTTCGGCCGCTTCCCCGCGCTGACGCGGTGCAATCGAATAGCCGAGTTTCTTGACCGCACGCTCCACCTTGTCGCGCCCGGTCTTGTTTTCATCCAGCGACAGGGCCAGCGTCTCGGACATCACCGAAACACTGACATCACTCACACCGGGAAAACGCTCCACGGCTGTGCGGATCTTGTTCGCACAGCTTCCACAATCCATGCCGCCCACCTTCCAGGAATAGGGGTTTGCGGCGCTATCATCCTGTTTCAAGGACACGATGATTCTCCTTACAGACTTTCAACGCCTGCAAGGATAGGATCTCTAGTCACTAGAGCTTCAAGAGGAAAAATGCGCGAATTCGATCAGCCGGCCTGATGCACGGGTTCGCCGCCGATCCAGGTGGAAACAACGCCGAGATCATCGTTCAGAACCACGAAATCGGCGTCCCTGCCAGCGCCAAGGCGGCCCTTGGCGTGCTCGAGCCCGATGGCCTGCGCCGGATAGACGCTTACCATGCGAAGCGCTTCCTCGAGCGGCAGCCCGACCGTGCGGTGCAGATAGGCAACCGTCGCAATCATGTCGATATCCGCGCCGGCCAGCGTCCCGTCTTCCAGCGTCAGCCGGCCGTTCTCACGCATGATCGTGCGGCCGTTCAGCGTAAAGGATTTCAGATCGGTGCCGATGGTCGACATGGCGTCCGTCACCGCGAAAATGCGGGCCGGGCCATTCTTGCCGCGCAGGGCAACGCCAATCGCCACCGGATCGACGTGAACACCATCGGCAATGATGCCAACCCACAGGCGGCCACTGTCGAGCGCAGCGCCCACGACACCCGGCTCGCGATGGGCAAGCGGGCTCATGGCATTGAAGAGATGGGTTACCAGCGATGCGCCCGCCTCGGCATAGGCCAGCGCTGTGCGGCAGGTCGTGTCCGTGTGCCCAAGGCTCACCTTCACACCGCCCCCGACCAGCGCCTTCACCTGTTCAGCCGTCGCATTTTCGGGCGCCAGCGTCACCATCAGCGCCGGCAGCTCCCGGCGCGCCTCGATCATGGCGGCGAGATCGCCATCCTCCAGCGGACGGATCAGCGCCGGGTCATGCGCGCCCTTGCGCGCGATGGAAAGGTGCGGTCCTTCCAGATGCAGGCCGAGAAAGCCGGGCATCTTCATCCGCGCCGCTTCAACACCGGCGGCAATCGACGCTGCGGTCGATTCGCGCGTATCGGTGATCAGCGTCGGCAGAAGCCCGGTCGTGCCGAATTTCGCATGCGCGCTGCAGATTTTCTGCAGTCCCCCGACCCCGCAATCGCCGTCGAACATCACGCCGCCGCCGCCATTGACCTGCAGATCGATGAAGCCCGGCACGACCATCGCACCGCCCGCCTCGCGCCGTTCGCAGTCGGGAGCAAGCGCGTCCAGCGGCTCGATCCCGGCAATCCGACCGTTCTCGACGATCAGCGCCCGGTTATCCTGCCAGGCGTCTCCATCAAAGATGCGCGCGCCGACGAGTGCGAAAGAAGACATGTCTCGGTTCCGATTTTCTGGATTACATCAACGTTCCGGGATCTTCAGCTCGGCGACGAAATCATAGGCGTCGCCGCGATAGATCGAACGGGTGAATTCAATGACCCGGCCATTGGGCAGGTAGGAAACGCGCTCGATATAAAGCGCGGCCTCGCCGGGCGCGACCTTGAGAAGCTTGGCCTCGCGCTCATCCACATTGCGCGCGGAAATGCGCTGCGTGGCGCGGCACGGCCGGGCAGAACGCATGTCCAGCGCATCATAGAGCGAATCCGTCACCGATGCCGGATCGGGAAGGAAGCTGCCGATGATGGATGCCCGCTCGATGGCCATGGGCACATCGTCTGCGATGCGCAGGCGCTCCAGCCGGGAGACCGTATCCCCCACCGAAAGCCCCAGCACCATCATTTCGTCGGGAGACGGCGCGACAACCACCCGCTCCAGCCATTCGGACCGGGCAGACAGCCCCCGCCGCGCCATGTCCTCGGTGAACGAGGTCAGCAGCGAAAGAGACTGCTCGACGCGCGACACCGAGGGCGCAACGAACGTGCCGGAGCCATGGCGGCGAATGAGACGCCCCTGCTTCACCAGATCATCGACGGCGCGGCGCACCGTGACACGGCTCAAGCCCGTCAGTTCGGCAATGTCGCGCTCGGTCGGCAGGGCCGCGCCCTCGCCGAGAACGCCACCGCTGATCGCATCTTCAAGAAGGCGACGCAGGCGCACATAAAGCGGGCCGGACCCCATGGCCGCAACGCTCTCTTCGGTGAAGAGTTTCGATACGCTCATCGTCGCACCTCCCCTTCCATGGCCGGCGGGAACGCGCGCAGCGCAAGCTGCACCGCACCACCCAGCGCGTCGGCCAGTGGCGCTTTCAGGATCGCCTGATGCCGCGGCTCAAGCCGCCCGGCATAGAGCGCCCCGAGACCACCCAGAAGGCAGAGGCGTTCGCACCCCTCGAAAACGACCGTGTCGAGCGTCTCGGTGATATCGCGCACCGTGTCGCGCAGGATGCGTCCGGCCAGAGGGTCGCCCTGATCGTCGTACTCGAAAACCATCGGCGCGAAGGAGCCATAATCGGCCGGTCGCGCATTCTGCTGCGCGAACTCCACCATCGCCTCCGGATTGTTCTGGAAATGCGCCATGACGGCGCGGCTGAGCGGCGTGTGCTCGCGAATGCCGTCATGGGCGAGCAGGGTCTGCTGCAGCAGTGTACGGCCAAGAACCGCGCCACTGCCCTGATCGCCGATGGCGAAACCCCAGCCGCCCACATTGCGCAGCTTACCACCGGATCGCGCCACATAGGCGGAGCCGGTGCCCAGAATGGCCATGACGCCGTCATTGTCGCCCAGCGCGCCCTGAAGCGCGATCAGACCGTCATGTACGAATTGTGTGTCGGCAAAGGGCAGTGCCCGGGCAAGCGCCCGCTGCCGCTCACCCACATTGATGCCCGCAAGCCCCAGATAGGCCGGAATGCCGGAGAGATCGAGCGCATCGAGCCCTGCATCGTGGAGCGCCTCACGGGCGGCCATCACGATGTTCTCGCCAATCGCGTCCGACGCGGTAAAAATATTGGCGGAGCCGCGTTTTCCGCGCCCGAGAACATTGCCATGCCGGTCGGCCAATGCGGCCCGGCAGCTCGTTCCCCCACCATCGATTGCAATGACAAATTCGCTCATGATCACTCCTCGCAATCATGATACCAAAAAGATACCTCTAGGAAACAAGAAAAAACAGAGCGCCGATAATTTAACGCATCCATCTGTTTTTGCTTCATAAAAATCTGCGCTACTCAAAAAACCGTTCGAAGATGAAAGATTCACCTCTGGACAAATGGTATTTTTTTGGCCTTTAATTTCTCCATTGGAGGAGCAGAGGGGTCCGGGGAGCGGAGCGCACAAGGCACACAAAGAAGCGCCAGTGCGTGACCAGAAAACCGGAAATGCCGGCCGGGCTCAAGAGCCGGCTACCAAAAAGAACCTCCATAGGAACAGTTCAGCAGCGCTCCGGGCGCCGTTGCGACCTGTCGTGCAGGCGCGGCTGCGATGCCCCGGGGCAAACCAGGGAGAAGACCATGATGAAATCCACCAAACTGGCGTTACTCGCCGCAACCATGCTCGGCGCGTCCGGCGTAGCGATGGCGCAGGATGCCGAGCTCACCATCGAAAGCTGGCGCAATGACGACCTGACCATCTGGCAGGAAAAGCTCATCCCGGCTTTCGAAGCCAAGAATCCCGGCATCAAGGTCAAGTTCGCGCCGAGCGCGCCGACCGAGTACAACGCGGTCCTCAATTCCAAGCTGGACGCCGGCACGGCTGGCGACCTGATCACCTGCCGTCCGTTCGACGCATCGCTCAGCCTCTACCAGAAGGGTCATCTGTCGGCGATCCAGGATCTGGAGAACATGGCGAACTTCTCCGACGTGGCGAAGGCCGCGTGGAGCACGGATGACGGCGCGGAAACCTTCTGCGTGCCGATGGCGTCCGTGATCCACGGCTTCATCTACAATGCCGACGCTTTCGAAGAGCTGGGCATCGAGCCGCCGAAGACCAATGAAGAGTTCTTCGCCGTTCTCGAGAAGATCAAGGAAGACGGCACCTACATTCCCATGGCCATGGGCGCCAAGGACCAGTGGGAAGCCGCCACGATGGGCTACACCAATATCGGCCCGAACTACTGGAAAGGCGAAGAAGGCCGTCTGGCGCTGATCAGCGGCGAGCAGAAGCTCACCGACGACCAGTGGGTCGAGCCCTTCCGCCAGCTCGCCGCATGGGCGCCCTATCTGGGCGACGGCTATGAGGCGCAGGCCTATCCCGACAGCCAGAACCTGTTCACGCTCGGCCGCGCGGCGATCTTCCCCGCCGGTTCGTGGGAAATCTCGATCTTCAACGACCAGGCCGACTTCAAGCTGGGCGCATTCGCACCGCCGGTGCAGAACGCCGGCGACGAGTGCTACATCTCCGATCACACGGATATCGGCATCGGCATGAACGCCAAGACCGAGAATGCGGAAGCCGCCCGCACCTTCCTGAACTGGGTCGGTTCGGCTGAGTTCGCCTCGCTCTACGCCAACTCGCTGCCGGGCTTCTTCTCGCTCTCCAGCGAAACGGTCGAGATGGAAGATCCGCTGGCGCAGGAATTCGTTTCCTGGCGCGAAAACTGCAAATCCACCATCCGTCCCGCGCATCAGATCATCTCGCGCGGCACGCCGAACCTCTGGAACGAGATGTGGAACGTCTCAGCCAATGTTCTGCGCGGCGCACAGTCGCCCGAGGATGGCGCGAAGCAGCTTCAGGACGGCCTGGCAGGCTGGTACGAGCCGCAGCAGTAAATCCTGATCCTTTGAACAGGAAGCCGGGTCCGCCACCTGCGCGGGCCCGGCGCCATAGAGCCTTTTCCGATCAGATGAAATCACCTGATCGGCAAGAAATGGCTCCAGATTCAATAAGTTGAGCAATTCCTTTTCATTCGCATTGGTTCATTCCGAACGGGAAATGCTCCAGAGAGACGTTCCATGGCCCAAGCCACCAAGAAGCCCATACGCTGGCATATCGCCGTGTTTCTGGCGCCCGCCGTGCTGATCTACACGGCCATCATGATCATCCCGCTGTTCAGCACACTGCAGCTGGCCATGTACAGCGACGTGGAAAACAGCCAGGTCTATGTGGGCCTGCAAAACTTCCGCGCCCTGTTCGGCGATCCGCAATGGTCGGATCAGTTCTGGAACGCGCTCAAGAACAACACCTGGTTCTTCATCGTTCACATGATCGTGCAGAACCCGATCGGCATTCTTCTGGCTGCGCTGCTTTCAAGCCCGCGCCTGCGCATGCGCTCCTTCTATCGCACGGCCATCTTCATCCCGACGATCCTTTCCTTCGTCATTGCAGGCTTTGCGTGGAAACTCATCCTGAGCCCGTTATGGGGCGTGGCCCCCAACCTGCTCGACATGGTCGGCCTGAAAAGCCTTTTCCAGCCCTGGCTCGGCAAGGAAGCCTACGCGCTGACGACGCTGGCGCTGATTTCGGTGTGGCAGTTCGTCGGCATTCCGATGATGCTGATCTATGCCGCGCTGCTCTCCATCCCGGACGAGCTTCTGGAAGCCGCCGAATGCGACGGCATCACCGGCATGTCCCAGTTCTGGAAGGTCAAACTGCCGCTTATCCTGCCCGCCATCGGCATCATCTCGATCCTCACCTTTGTCGGCAATTTCAACGCATTCGACCTGATCTACGCCACGCAGGGCGCGCTGGCGGGACCGGATTTCTCGACCGACATTCTGGGCACGTTCATGTTCCGCACCTTCTTCGGCTTCCAGCTTCAGCTGGGTGACCCGAACCTGGGCGCGGCCATCGCCACCGCCATGTTCGTCATCATTCTCATCGGCGTGTCGATCTATCTGTTCGGCATCCAGCGGCGGCTGCGCCGCTACCAGTTCTGAGCGGGAGGACACAGACATGAGCATGGCAAGACACTCCCCCGCCCGCTCCATCGCCGCCCATGCGGTGCTGGCCACCTACACGATCATCGCACTGTTCCCGGTGTTCGTGATCGTCATCAACGCCTTCAAGTCGCGCAAGGCCATCTTCCGCACGCCGCTGGAGCTGCCCAATGCGGAAAGCTTCAGCCTGGTCGGCTTCGAAACCGTTCTGAAACAGGGCGACTTCCTGCTCTATTTCCAGAACAGCTTCATCGTCACCGTCGTGTCGCTGTTCATGGTGCTGCTGTTCGGCGCCATGGCCGCCTTCGCGCTTGCCGAATACCGCTTCAAGGGCAATTCGCTGATGGGCCTTTACCTGGCGCTCGGCATCATGATCCCGATCCGGCTCGGCACCGTGGCGATCCTGCAGATGATGGCCGCCTCCGGCCTCGTCAACACACTGACCTCGCTGATCCTCGTCTACACGGCGCAGGGCCTGCCGCTGGCCGTCTTCATCCTGTCGGAGTTCATGCGACAGGTATCCGACGATCTGAAGAACGCCGGTCGCATCGACGGGCTCAGCGAATACCGCATCTTCTTCCGCCTCGTCCTGCCGCTGGTGCGGCCGGCCATGGCCACGGTCGCGGTCTTCACCATGATCCCGATCTGGAACGATCTGTGGTTCCCCCTGATCCTCGCCCCTGCCGAGGAAACGAAAACCATCACACTTGGCGCACAGGTCTTCATCGGCCAGTTCGTCACCAACTGGAACGCGGTTCTGGCGGCCCTGTCGCTCGCCATCCTGCCGGTGCTGATCCTCTATCTGATCTTCTCGCGCCAGCTCATCCGCGGCATCACCTCGGGAGCAGTGAAATGAGTGCGCAGGAGACGCCCGTGCGGGTGCTGGTCGCAGGCCTCGGCAATATGGGAATGAGCCACGCGCTCGCCTATCACGCCAATCCCGGTTTCGAGATCGTCGGCCTTGTCAGCCGCTCGAAGCCGGACCTGCCGGATGCGCTGAAAGCCTATCCGCACTTCACCGGCTATGAGGAAGCGCTGGCCGAAACCCGGCCGGATCTCGCCTCCGTCAACACCTATTCCGACAGCCATGCGGCCTACGCCATCGCCGCGATGGAAGCCGGCGCGCATGTGTTCGTGGAAAAGCCGCTGGCCACCAATGTCGCCGATGCAAGGCGCGTGGTGGAAACGGCAAAGGCCCATGGCCGCAAGCTGGTCGTCGGCTACATCCTGCGTCACCACCCCTCCTGGGTGCGGCTGATCGAGGAAGCGCGCGGGCTCGGCGGGCCTTACGTGTTCCGGCTGAACCTGAACCAGCAGTCCTCCGGTCCGAGCTGGCACACACACAAGCAGCTGATGGAGACCACGCCGCCCATCGTCGACTGCGGCGTGCACTATGTGGACGTGATGTGCCAGATCACCGACGCCAAACCGGTGAAGGTGCGCGGCATGGGGGTCCGGCTGTCAGACGAAATCGCCCAGGACATGTACAATTACGGACATTTCCAGGTGATGTTCGAAGACGGTTCCGTCGGCTGGTATGAGGCCGGCTGGGGGCCGATGATGTCGGAAACCGCCTTCTTCGTGAAGGACATCGTGTCGCCGAATGGCTGCGTCTCCATCGTCATGGACGAGGGCGCGAAATCGGACGACATCGACGCCCACACGAAAACCTCACGCATCCGCATCCACAGGGCCGAAACCAATGCCCAGGGCCGCTTTGCCAATGAGGACACGCTCCTCTCCATGGAAGGCGAGCCGGGCCATCAGGAGCTGTGCGACCGCGAACAGGCCTTCGTTCTCAAAGCCATCCGCGAAGACATCGATCTCTCGCGGCACATGAACGATGCCGTGCAATCTCTCAACATCTGCCTCGCCGCCGACGAAAGCGTGCGAAGCGGCAAAGAAGTAGAACTGTAGGACGAAACCGTGGGCTCACTCGCACTCAAGAACATCACCAAGTCGTTCGGCCAGGTAGACGTCATCAAGGGCGTGGACCTGGAGGTTCAGGACGGCGAACTCGTCATCTTCGTCGGCCCGTCGGGCTGCGGAAAATCCACCCTTCTGCGCATCGTCGCCGGGCTGGAAGACGCCAGCGGCGGCCATGTCGAAATCGACGGCGCCGAAGTCAACACAACGCCGCCCTCCAAGCGCGGCATCGCCATGGTGTTCCAGACCTACGCGCTCTATCCGCACCTCACCGTGCGCGACAATATGAGCCTCGGCCTGAAACAGGCGAAACACCCGGCCGCGCACATTGCCGAACGTGTCGATTTCGCCTCGAAAATGCTGTCGCTCGAGCCCTATCTCGACCGCCGGCCGGCAGAGCTTTCGGGCGGCCAGCGCCAGCGCGTCGCCATTGGTCGCGCGGTGGTGCGCAAGCCCAAGCTCTTCCTGTTCGATGAACCGCTTTCAAACCTCGATGCGGCGCTGCGCGTCAACACGCGTCTGGAGATCGCGCGTCTCCACCGCGAACTGGGCGCGACCATGGTCTACGTCACCCATGACCAGACCGAAGCCATGACGCTGGCCGACCGCATCGTCGTTCTGAATGCCGGCAGGATCGAGCAGGTCGGCACGCCGATGGAACTCTACAACGATCCGGCCAATCTGTTTGTCGCCGGCTTCATCGGGTCGCCGCAGATGAACTTCATCGAGGCTGCACGGCTTGGCCGCGACGATGCGAAAACCATCGGCATTCGTCCCGAACACATCTCCATCGTTGCCGAAGGCGGCGATATCGAAGGCCGTGTCTCTCACATCGAGCATCTGGGTGCAGACACCAATGTCTATCTGGACTGCGGCGAATCCGGCCTCGTCTGCGCGCGCCTGTTCGGCGAGCAGAACTTCGAGATCGACAGCACGCAGCAGGCAAAGTTCGACGAGAACCGCGTCTTCCGCTTCGACGACGAGGGCAAGGCCATCCGCCGGAACGGCTGAACAGGCTCCACTCAATATCGCAGGGGGCGCGGGCAGGTTTCATGCCTGCGCCCCTCCCTGCCCACTCCTGCCCTCCCTGTTCCCCCTGCGCCAAAACGCGCCGCAACCATCGCTTAGTCTATCCTTAACCCGTCCACCGGAAGCTGTTATCGTGCGTTTGATACGGACAGGAGGTTGGATTGGCCATGGATAGCGGATTTGTCCCGGTCTCCCGACGCGTCACCATTCAGGACGGCGTCTACCAGCAGCTTCGTCATGCGCTCATGGTCGGTCGTTTCGATCCCGGCCAGACACTCACGATCGCATCGCTCGCGGAGACGTTCGGCACCAGCCACATGCCGGTGCGCGAAGCCCTTCGCCGGCTTGCTGCCGAGAACGCGCTCGAAATCGCCTCAAACGGCTCCGCCCGCATCCCCGGCATCAGCATCGCAAGGCTCGATGATCTGTGCCGCGCCCGTGTCGCAGTGGAAGGACTTGCCGCAGAGCTCGCCTCCACCCAGGCGACGGACGAGGCCATCGGCACGCTCGAGCGCCTCACCACCGCACATGACGCCTCAAGCGGCGAGGAGAGCATCTACGAGATGCTCGTGAAAAACCGTGATTTCCATTTCACGCTTTATCGCTGTTCCGGTTCGGACGTGCTGCTGCAAATCGCGGAAACCTTATGGCTCCGTTTCGGCCCTTACATGCGCCTGCTCTCACGCCACCTGGAGCAAATCCTGCGCTCGCCGGAAGGCAGGAACTTCACCCGCCATCATCACGACGCCATCGCCGCCCTGCGCAGACAGGACGGCACTGGCCTGCGCCAGGCCATCAATGCCGACATCGGCGCAACACAGGCCCTGCTGCGTCCGCTCTGCAAGTGAGGTGCGATCCGCTTGGTGCCCCGCGCCCTCGTGGTTCGACAGGCTCACCATGAGGGCTACTGGAGATCGGGTGCAAGGCATCGAAAAGCTCGGCCTCACAGGTTCAGAAAGCGGCAGTCAGCGCTTGTGCCGGTCTCAGCACCTCAACAGCCCTCATGGTGAGCCTGTCGAACCACGAGGGCGCTCGGCGCAACCGGCTACTCCGTGGCAGGCGGCTTGTTCCAGTGAATGTGCTCCAGCGCCTGAATGCGGCTGCGCGCGGCGTCCCAGTCCCGGTGCGTCACGCGATCGACAATGGCTTCGGCCAGCGCCATCAGCACGACCCCGGAATCCCAGGTTCGGCCGGAATCGATGGCGCAGGGCAGAACCACCCGCGCGTAATGCGAGATCGGCGAAAGCCAGGTGTCGGTGATGAGCACAATGCGCGCCTTGCGCTCGCAAAGAAGCTCGCTCAGATGCACGAGGTCGCGCTGGTAGCGGCGGATGTCGAACAGCACCACCACGTCCCCTGCCCTCACATCCAGCAACTGATCGTCCCAGGTGGAGGTCTGGTCCTGAAAGCGGCGCACATTGGGGCGCACGATGCGCAGATGCGCCGCCATGTAGCGCGCAATGGCATCGCTGAAGCGCCCGCCAAGCATGTAGCAGGCCGATTTGTGATCTGAAAGCAGCGCGCAGGCAGCCTCGAACTCGCTTTCGGGAATGGCGTCGAGCGTCGCCTGAATGTTGGCGGTCGCCCGTGCGAAGTATGACCCGAGCGCAGAGCCATCCGCGCTGCGCGCCGGCGAGGTGTCGCCTTTTTCCAGCGGCGAGAGAAGCTCCGCCTGGATTTCCGTGCGCAGCAGGCGCTGAAACTCCGGATACCCGGAGAAACCCAGCCGCGAGACGAAGCGCAGCACGGTCGGCGCGCTGGTTCCGGCAAGGGCTGCAAACTCGGCAACCGTCGACAGGCCGCTGCTCGGATAGTTGGCGAGAAACACATGCGCCACTTTGCGCTCTGCGCCCGTCATCTGGCCGAGCGCTGCGTGAACCTGTTCTTTCATTCCCAAACGCGTTTCTCCAAAAGGCGCTGCCACATTCCGTAACAAAAATTACACGATTGACAAATGAGCGGCAATGCTAATCAATATTACAGAGCCGTTTCAGGGGATCGTTCCACTCAAAAAACAACAAGGGAGCGGACGGCTTGTGTGGAGGTTTGATGGTCAGGGCATTGCTTGCTCCATCCGAGGGACAGCCATTCGAGATCGAGCGCGCAGACGGGCAGTCGCCGGTCATTCTCGTGTGCGAGCACGCTTCGCGCGCCATCCCGCGCGCGCTTTCAACGCTTGGCGCAAAGCCGGAAACGCTGGCAAGCCACGCGGCCTGGGACATCGGTGCGCTGGCCACCGCGCGCAGGCTCTCGGCCCTGCTCGACGCGCCACTGATCCATCAGCGTTTTTCGCGCCTTGTCTATGACTGCAATCGCCCGCCGGAGGCGATGGATGCAATCCCGGAAATGAGCGAGGTCCACGCCATTCCAGGCAACCGCAACCTTTCCGACGATGCCCGCCGCGAGCGCGTCGCGGCAATCTACGAACCGTTTCGCGATGCGCTGGCGGAGCTGATCGCCAGCCGTACCGGCCCGGAGAAACTGCCGGTCATCGTCACGATCCACTCCTTCACGCGCGTCTATTTCGGCATCGCCCGCCACCGCGCCGTCGGCATTCTGCATGACCGCGACCGTCGGCTGGCCGACGCCATGCTTCAGCACGCGGAGGAGGAAGGCGTCGCCAATGCGATGCGAAACTATCCTTACGGGCCGGATGATGGCGTCACGCACACGCTGCGCCTCCACGCCATCCAGCACGGCCTCCTGAATGTCATGATCGAATATTGCAGCGACCTGATTGCCGACGAGGCGGGGCAACAGGAATGGGCGGAGCGCACTGCGCGGCTGCTCGAAGCAGCGCTGGAGCGCTTTCACATCGACATACACGCAGCCGGCCCAAAGCAGAACTGACAACAAAAACAGGGCTGGCGGCGAAACCAGAACGGGGAACGAGGGAGAGAGGAATGGGAGACAGGAGCCGATGCCAAACGCCATAAGGCGCTATGTGCGCCTGATCGACCGGACGAACCATTATGTCGGTCTGGTGGTCATGTACATGATCTTCCTGATGATCGGCATCCTGCTGTACTCGTCGATCATGAAGACCGTGTCCATTCCGCCGCTGTGGACGCTGGAAATGGCGCAGTTCGCCATGGTCGCCTACTACATGGTCGGCGGCGGATGGGCGCTGCAGAACGATTCCCACGTGCGGATGGACCTGATCTATGCGCGGTGGTCGCCGCGCACCAAGGCCATCGTCGATTCCATCACCATCCTGTTCCTGATCTTCTACCTGTCGCTGCTCCTTTACGGCGGCTTTTTCTCCACGTCCTACGCGCTGAAATACGGCGAAACCAGCTACTCGTCCTGGTCGCCCTACATGGCGCCCATCAAGATCATCATGTGCATCGGCATCGCGCTGACGCTGCTTCAGGCGGTGGCCCAGCTCTTCAAGGATCTGGCGCGGGTGCGCGGGGAGGAACTCACTTGAGCTACGAACTCACCGCCATCCTCATGTTCACGGGCATGATGGGCCTGCTTCTGACCGGCCAGCGCGTGTTTGGCGCCATCGGCTTCATCGCCGTGGTGTTCGCGCTTCTTCTGTGGGGCACGGGCGGCTCCGAGATCGCCTTCTCGGCCGCCATGAAGCTGATGAAATGGTACGCGCTTTTGACGCTGCCGCTGTTCATCTACATGGGCTACATGCTGTCGGAATCGGGCATCGCCGACGATCTCTACAAGATGTTCCATGTCTGGTTCGGGCCGGTGCGCGGCGGGCTTGCCATCGGCACCATCGCCCTGATGGTCGTGATCTCGGCCATGAACGGCCTGTCGGTCGCCGGCATGGCCATCGGCGCGACCATCGCGCTGCCCGAGCTGCTGCGGCGCGGCTATGACAAGATCATGGTGACCGGCGTCATCCAGGCGGGCTCGTCACTGGGCATTCTCGTGCCGCCAAGCGTGGTGCTCGTGCTCTACGCGATGATCGCGCGCCAGCCGGTCGGCCAGCTCTGGCTTGCCGGCGTGTTTCCGGGTCTCCTGATGGCCGGCCTATTCATTCTCTACATCGCCGTGCGCTGCTGGCTGCAGCCCAATCTCGGCCCCGTCCTTCCGGCGGAAGAGCGGCGCATTCCGATGTCGGAGAAGATCAAGCTCCTGTCGGCCGGCATCCTGCCCTTCATGATCTTCTTCCTGATGACCGGGCTCTTCGTCATGGGCATCACCAGCCTCGTGGAAAGCTCCGCCATCGGCGCGGTTTCGGCAACGGCGGCTGCCGCCATTCGTGGCCGGCTGACGCTGAAAGTGGTGCACGACACGGTGCGCAAGACGCTCTCCGTCTCATGCATGTTCATGTGGATCATTCTGGCCGCGCTCTGCTTCGGCGCGGTGTTCGACGGGCTCGGCGCGGTCAAGGCCATCGAAGGCTTCTTCCTCGACCAGCTCGGCCTGTCGCCCTGGGAGGTGCTGATCCTGATGCAGCTCTCCTATCTCATCATGGGCATGTTCCTGGACGACACGGCCATGCTGGTCATCGTGGCGCCGCTCTACGTGCCGCTGGTCAAGCTGCTCGGCTTCGACCTCATCTGGTACGGCGTGCTCTACACGATCACCTGCCAGATCGCCTACATGACCCCGCCCTTCGGCTACAATCTGTTCCTGATGCGCGCCATGGCGCCGCCGGAAATCAAGCTCGGAGACATCTACCGATCCATTGTGCCCTTCGTGGCGGTGATGGTGTTCGCGCTCATCATCGTCATGGTCTTCCCGCAGATCGCGCTGTGGCTTCCCCAGCACGTCTACCTTCGCTGACACACCAAAAACCCAAGGAGGTCACGACCAGAAAAGCCTGCGCCAATGCCCGGCATCAACGACCGGGACAACAACCAGAGGAGTGAACAGAGATGCAAAACAGACGCGACTTTCTGAAGAAAGCGGGCATGGCATCGGCGGCGGCCGCTGGCACCACGGCCCTGGCAACGCCTTATGTTCGCGCGCAGAGCCCGATCCGCTGGCGGCTGCAGACCTATGCCGGACCGGCGCTCGCAGAGCATGTCGTCAAACCCGCCATCGACGCTTTCAACAAGGCGGCCAATGGCGAAATGGTGATCGAGCTCTACCACGCCGACCAGCTGGTTCCGACGGGCGAGCTTTTCCGCGCCATGCAGAACGGCACGATCGATGCCGTGCAGTCGGATGACGATTCCATGGCCGCTCCGGTCGATGTGTCGGTGTTCGGCGGCTACTTCCCCTTCGCCACGCGCTATTCGCTGGACGTGCAGGCGCTGTTCTACAAGCATGGCTTGGCCGAGATCTGGGAAGAGGCCTATGGCGAGGTGGAAGGCGTGACCTGGCTTTCCGCCGGCTCCTGGGATCCGTGCCACTTCAACACCAAGGAACCGATCAAGAGCCTTGAAGACCTGAAGGGCAAACGTGTCTTCACCTTCCCCACGGCCGGCAAGTTCCTCTCCCGCTTCGGCGTCGTGCCCGTCACCCTGCCCTGGGAAGACGTGGAAGTGGCGGTGCAGACGGGCGAGCTCGACGGCATCGCCTGGTCGGGCATCACCGAGGACTACACGGTGGGCTGGGCCGACGTCACGCCCTACCTGCTCACCAACAATATCTGCGGCGCGTGGGTTGGCTCCTTCTTCGCCAATTCCGACCGCTGGAACGAAGTGCCGGACCATCTCAAGCAACTCTTCCGGCTCGCCATGGACTCCTCGCACTATTACCGCCTGCACTGGTACTGGGCGGGCGAAGCAGATCTGCGCGTCAATGGCGGCAAGATGGAACTCACCACCATCCCCGATGCCGAATGGGCGACGGTGGAAGCCGAGGCCGAAAACTTCTGGGACGAGATCGCTGCCGAAGGCGGTCGCAAAGAGCGCGTGGTCGAGATCCTGCGCAACTACCGTTCCCTCATGCAGAAGGCCGGTCCGCCCTATCGCTACGGCTGAGCGCAACGCGACTTCATGGCCCCGGGGCGTTCGCGCCGGGGCCATATCCCGAAGCATCGGACAGAACCGCGAAAGCGGTTTTCCTTTGTCCCGGTGCTCAATCCGCAAGTCAGATCACCGTTTGAGCGTCCGGATGACGCGCGGCGATCGGGAACCACCGACAGGACGAATTGAATGGCGGGCAAACTGACACTGGAAAGCCTCAGAGCAGCGGCAGAGGCCGGCGAGATCGACACCGTGCTCGTGGCGCTGGTCGACATGCAGGGGCGTCTGATGGGCAAACGCTTCCATGTGGAATATTTTTTGGAAAGCGCCTTTGAGGAAACCCATAGCTGCAACTATCTGCTCGCCACCGACATGGAGATGTTCACGGTCGAGGGCTACCACGCGACGAGCTGGTCGGCGGGCTATGGCGACTACACGATGAAGCCGGACCTCTCGACCATGCGCCGCATTCCCTGGCTGGAAGGCACGGCGCTGGTTCTGTGCGACGTGCTCGACCACCACACCCATGAGGACGTGCCGCACTCGCCCCGCGCCATCCTGAAAAAACAGGTCGCGCGGCTGGAAGCCATGGGCATGAAGGCGATGATGGCCTCGGAACTGGAGTTCCACCTGTTCCGCGACACGTTTGAGGAAGCCGCCGCCAAGGGCTATCGCGGGCTGGAGCGCATCAGCGCCTACAACGAGGACTATCACATCTTCCAGACCACCAAGGAGGAGGATGTGATGCGGGCGATCCGCAACGGCCTCCATGGCGCGGATGTGCCGGTGGAGAACTCCAAGGGCGAGGCGGATGCCGGACAGGAAGAAATCAATGTCCGCTACACCGACGCGCTGACCATGGCCGACCGCCATTCAATCGTGAAGAATGGCTGCAAGGAAATCGCCTGGAAGGCCGGGCGCGCCGTCAGCTTCATGGCCAAGTGGGACGACAGCGCCGCCGGCAATTCCTCCCATGTCCACCAGTCTCTGTGGACGCTCGACGGCAAGCCGCTTTTCTTCGATCCGGCGGGCGAACACGGCATGTCCCCGCTCATGCGACACTACATGGCCGGGCTTCTCGCCCATGCCGGCGAGATCACCTGTTTCCTCGCGCCTCACATCAATTCCTACAAGCGCTTTGCAGCCGGCACCTTCGCCCCCACCAAGGCGATCTGGTCGTTCGACAACCGCACGGCGGGCTACCGCGTCTGCGGTTCGGACACCAAGGCGGTGCGCGTGGAATGCCGGGTCGGCGGCGCCGACCTGAACCCCTATCTGGCCTTCGCCGCGCTGATTGCGGCGGGCATTCACGGCATCGAGAACAAGACCGGGCTGGAGCCGGCCTTCGTTGGCGATGCCTATGAGGGCCAGGGCGTGCGCGAAATACCGAAAACCCTGCGCGACGCCACCACCGCACTGGACGGTTCGGCCATGCTGCGTGAAGCCTTTGGCGACGCGGTGGTGGATCATTACGTCCACGCAGCCCGGTGGGAACAATCCGAGTATGATCGTCGCGTGACCGACTGGGAGGTCAGGCGCGGTTTTGAGAGAGCATGACATGACCAAGACACTGCAATGCATTTCCCCCATCGACGGCTCGGTCTATGCCGAGCGCGCCGTGATGGACCCCGATATGGCTTCTGCCCTTCTGGCGCGCGCGCGCCAGGCGCAAAAGACCTGGGCCGCGCGTCCGCTTGATGAGCGCGTCGCGATGGTGAACGCCGGCGTCGCCCGCCTCAACGAGATGAAGGACGAGGTGGTGCCTGAGCTTGCCCACATGATGGGCCGCCCGGTGCGCTATGGCGGCGAGTTCGGCGGGATGAACGAGCGCTCCTCCTATATGGCCGGGGTCGCCGCACGCGGCCTCGCCCCCATCGTTCTGGAGGATTCGGAGAATTTCGACCGCCGCATCGAACGCGTACCCCACGGGCTCGTCGGCGTCATCGCGCCGTGGAACTATCCCTACATGACGGCCATGAACACCATCGTTCCCGCCCTCATCGCGGGCAATGCCGTCGCCGTCAAACACGCCACGCAGACGCTGCTGGTGGGTGAGCGCATCGTACGCGCCTTCCATGAGGCGGGCATTCCCGAAGAGCTGTTCGTGAACCTCTTCCTCGACCATGCCGGAACGGAAAAACTGATCGGCGAACGCTCTTTCGACTTCATCAACTTCACAGGCTCCGTCGGCGGCGGGCGCGCCATCGAGCGGGCGGCGGCCGGCACCTTCACCGGGCTCGGGCTTGAACTCGGCGGCAAGGATCCCGCCTATGTGATGGACGATGCGGATATCGACTGGGCGGTCGATGGCCTGATGGACGGCGCGATGTTCAATGCCGGCCAGTGCTGCTGCGGCATTGAGCGCATCTATGTGGCCGAGCGGCATTTCGACAGTTTCGTCGAGAAATCCGCCGAATGGGTCGGCAAGCTGAAGCTCGGCAACCCCTTCGATGCAGAAACCACCATCGGCCCCATGGCCAACCGCCGGTTTGCAGCCGAAGTGCGCAGCCAGACCGAAGATGCGCTGGCGCAGGGCGCGAAAGCGCTGGTCGATCCGAAAAACTTCCCCGAGGATGATGGCGGCACCTATCTCATGCCGCAGATCCTTGTGGACGTGAACCACCAGATGCGGGTGATGCGCGAGGAGAGTTTTGGCCCGGTCGTCGGCATCATGCCGGTGAAGAACGACGCCGAAGCCCTCGACCTCATGAACGATTGCGAATTCGGCCTCACCGCCTCGCTCTGGACCGCCGATCCGGACCGTGCGGCGTCACTCGGAGCCGAAATCGACACGGGCACCGTGTTCATGAACCGCGCCGATTATCTCGATCCCGCCCTGTGCTGGACCGGCTGCAAGAACACCGGGCGCGGCGGCGCGCTGTCGGAAATCGGCTACCACAATCTGACCCGTCCGAAATCCTACCATCTGAGAAAGAAACAGGCATGAAGCTCGAAGGAAACTGGTCCTATCCCACCTCCGTGCGGTTCGGCGCGGGCCGCATCCGGGAACTGGCCGAGGCCTGCAAAGCGGCCGGCATCACAAGGCCCCTGCTCGTCACCGACCGGGGCCTCGCCGGCATGGAGATCACGAAGAATGCCCTCGGCATTCTGGAAGAAGCCGGCCTTGGCCGCGCGCTCTTCTCCGAGGTCGACCCCAATCCCAATGAGAAGAACCTCGAAGCCGGCATCAGGGCGTTCGTGGATGGCGGGCATGATGGCGTCGTCGCCTTTGGCGGCGGCTCGGGCCTTGATCTGGGCAAGCTGATCGCCTTCATGGCCGGTCAGACGCGGCCCGTGTGGGATTTCGAGGATATTGGCGACTGGTGGACCCGCGCCGACGCCTCGAAGATCGCCCCCAATGTGGCCGTGCCCACCACGGCAGGCACCGGCTCGGAAATGGGCCGTGCGGGCGTTCTCACCAATTCGCAGACCCATGTGAAGAAGATCATCTTCCATCCGAAAATTCTGCCCTCGGTGGTGATCTGCGATCCCGAACTGACCGTCGGCATGCCGAAGGCGATCACCGCGGGCACCGGCATGGACGCCTTTGCCCACTGTCTGGAAGCCTATTCATCGCCCTTCTATCACCCGATGAGCCAGGGCATTGCGCTGGAGGGGCTTCGGCTCGTGAAGGAAAACCTGCCGCGTGTCTATGAAAATGGCAGTGATCTGGAAGCCCGCGCGCACATGATGAGCGCTGCCGCCATGGGCGCGGTCGCCTTCCAGAAGGGGCTCGGCGCGATCCACGCGCTGTCGCATCCGGTCGGCGCGATCTACAACACCCATCACGGCACCACCAATGCCGTTGTCATGCCAGCGGTGCTGAAGCTCAATCGCCCGGAAATCGAGGACCGCATCGCCGCCGCTGCCGCTTATCTGGGCATTGCGGGCGGGTTCGACGGTTTCTTCGATTTCGTGATGCAGCTTCGGGCCGATCTCGGCATTCCCGACCGGCTGGGCGACATGGGCGTCGGCACGGACCGCATCGACGAGATGGTGGCGATGGCGCTGGAAGACCCAAGCGCCGGCGGCAACCCGGTCAAGATGACCGCCGCCAACACGAAAGCGCTGTTCGAAGCCTGCATCTGAGGTTCGGCGCACGCGCCCCTCATCCGCCTGCCGGCACCTTCTCCCCGTTCACGGGGAGAAGGACAGCGCGGCGATGAAGCCGGAACCATTTCACCGCTGCAGTGAAGGGCGCTAACACCAAAACTTCCTCCTTCTCCCCGCGCGCGGGGAGAAGGTGCCGGCAGGCGGATGAGGGGCCTGCGCCAACGCTACAAGTTTGCGCCCTCCATCCCGCCCCCGCCCTTCGCCTTTCGGCAAGCTCAAGAAGCTCAGGATGAGGGCTGTGGTTGTGCTGGCCAACAGCAAACTATGCCGCGTATGTCTGGCCTCTCCCATAATCAGGAACTCTCCAGCAGATCCCAGCTGCCCCCCAGAAACGTCCTACCTTCGCCAATAACGAAGAGCGATACGGCTCACCCTTTGCTCACTGCCGCTTCGACCGCGTTGCCTTGCCTTTCCCTCATCCTGAGCTTGTCGAAGGGCGAGGGAAAGGGCACGCACGACCACCGCCACCGCCGCCCGCCTAGAGCTTCAGCAACATGGTGACGATCCCCGCCTCGCCGCTGTCCTTCACCACGAAACCGAAATCGCGGCACATTTTGAGCATCTTGATGTTGTCGCTCAGGACAATGCCCTCGATGGCCCCGATGCCCTCTTCCTTGCCGTAATCGATGAGCTGCTTCAGAAGCGCGAAGCCAAGCCCGTGGCCCTGAAGATCGGTGCGCACGAGCAGCCCGTATTCGGCGATCTCCTTGTCCGGATCAGAGGAAAGACGGCCAATGCCCGCCATCTCGCCATCCTCCTCGCGCAGCGCGATGAAGGCCATGTCGCGCTCGTAATCGAGCTGGCTCAGCCGCTCCAGCATCTCGTCCGGGAAATGCTTGCGCGGGGCAAGGAAACGGAACCTGATGTCTTCGGGCGAAACGCGTGCGAGAAAATCAGGGAAAAGCGCCACATCCGCCGGCTTGATGGGGCGTAAATGATAGTGATGCCCCTCCAGGTTCACATCCTTTTCCCACCCGTCCGGATAGGGCCGGATGGCAAGGTCGGGGTTCGGTCCCCTGCGGTTGATCTCCGCCGGCTCGATCTCGATGCGCGCATCGAGCGCCACCACGCCGTCGGCATCGGCCAGCAGCGGGTTGATGTCCATGCCCTTGATGCAGGGAAAGTCGACGATCATCTGCGACACCGCGTTGAGCGCGCCGGCAATCGCCTCGCGGTCTGCGGGGGCGCGGTCGCGATAGCCGGCAAGCAGCTTGCCGATCCGCGTCGAGGCCATCAGATCGCCGGCCAGCACATCGTCGAGCGGCGGCAGCGCGATTGCCGTGTCCTCCATCACCTCGACAGCCGTGCCGCCCGCGCCGAACAGCACGACCGGCCCGAAAATCGGGTCCTGGCTGACGCCGAGGATCAGCTCGTGGGCATGCTTGCGCTCCACCATGGGCTGAACGACGAACCCTTCGAGTTCCTCGCGCGTGCCGGCATCCTCCAGCCGCTTGATGATGTTTTCGGCAGCCTTTTCAGCAGCCTCTCGCGTTTTCAGGCCCAGCACCACGCCGCCGACATCGGATTTGTGCGTGATGGTCTTGGAGAGAAGCTTGACGACCACCTTCTCGAATTTCTCGAAAAGCCGAGCGGCCGCCTCGCCCACATTCTGCGGCGTCTCCACGATCAGCGTCTCCGGCACGCGAATGCCGTAGGCAGCAATCGCCGCCTTGGCCTCCGGCTCCGTCAGCATGCGCCGGCCTTCGGCAGCCACTTTTTCGAGAATGGCGCGCAGGCCCTCACGGTCGCCCTGCACATCCTCGCTGCGGCTCGAAGGCACACGGGTCAGCGCCTTTTGCGCACGCGACCACTCGCCGAGATAAGACAGCGCCGCCGTGGCGCTGGACGGTGTGCTGAAATTGGCGATGCCGGATTCCTGCAAAATGCGCCGTCCCTCGCGCGCGGTCTCCTCACCCAGCCAGCAGGTGATCAGCGGCTTGCCGTTGATCTTGCCCCGGTCGGCAAGGGCCGCGACCGCACGGGCGGCATCGGAGGGTGAGGCAAGCCCCGTCGGGCAATTGAAGACGAGAACGGCGTCCGTGTCTGCATCGTCAGCGACCGCCAGAACCGCCTCGCTGTAACGCTCCGGCGGCGCATCACCGATAATGTCGGCGGGGTTCGAATGCGACCAGTTGGGCGGCAGCGCCCGGTCCATGCGGGCAATCGTTTCGGGCGAGAACTCGGCCATCGTGCCGCCCAGATCGTTGAGCCGGTCGACCGCCAGAACACCCGCGCCGCCGCCATTGCTGACAATGCCCACCTGCGCCCGCTGCAACGGGCGGAAGCGCGCCAGAACCTCGGCGGCGTCGAACAGTTCGCCCAGATCCAGAACCCGCAGAATGCCGGCGCGGCGCAGCGCCGCCTCGACCACGCGGTCCGCGC
>MRWG01000724.1_pt1 | contig 28490 bp, 37 predicted proteins | sample 1013341 | NCBI WGS metagenome assembly MRWG01 (sample SAMN06117577, study PRJNA244670) | biofilm metagenome | biome: Water; feature: Cathode Biofilm; material: Biofilm; isolation source: microbial consortium enriched at the cathode of a solar microbial fuel cell | place: USA: District of Columbia ... | reverse complement strand
ACAAAAAGCCCGGACCTTTCGGCCCGGGCTTTTTGTCGGAATCTGGTCGGGACGGTAGGATTTGAACCTACGACCCCTTGCACCCCATGTAAGGATGTGAGTGTCAGCAGGTAGTTGAAATAGATAAGAAAAAGGCGTTTTTTTCAGTCCGGAAAATTAGGAATTTCACCCTTTACAAATCAATGTCTTGGATTAGGGTTTTGGTTGCCTTATTTGAGCAGTGGGATTTGTTTTAGCAGATTATTCAGGCACCTCGGCATTGATCGATATCCGGTACCCGGCGGAGTCGATCGCGTGCGTCACTTTGGTCACCAGCCAATCACCATTCACGCCCTGGCGAACACCTGAAATAGAAAGGCGGGACTCCGCCACGATGTCGTTTCTTCCTGGAAGGGATGCCGACAACTTGGCATTGCCTCTGTCGGCTTTTCGCTTCTCCGCATTCGCGGCCGACTGAGCTTCCTCAGCGGTCCGGAATTGCCCCCTCAGTATCTTCACCGGCTCACCGTTGCCAGCGGTCACGGTTTTCTCTTCGGCGGCGTCCTTGTCGTACCAGTGGGCGTTGACGGTACCGAAGGAGTCACGCTCCTCGATGGTGACAGACCAGTCTGTTAGATCCTGACGGTTCAGGCTGATGGCCGGGAGGGGTTCACCGCTCACCGTCTGAGACTCTGCCCGCTTGGCGATTACCAACTTTCCGCCAGCTGGCTTAGCGATGGCATCGTAGGTTCTGGCTACCCGGGTGAGTAGATTCATGTCCGATTCACCCACCTGGTCGTAGTGCGGGAGAACCTCGGAGGCCAGATCGGCAGGCACCGCTGGTGTCAGGTTATGCTCCGTGGCGATGGTCTGCACCAGGTCGCCCAATGTGAGGCCGGCATCCCATGATCGCGTCTTGCGGGTCTGGAGGGCCGTTTTTCCGCCAGCACTCTGTTTCTGTGGGGCGGCCTTGGCCTTGATGACCATTGAGTTGGGAGGCCCGCTCAGGTCAATTCCGGATACGACGAACAGACCCATGCGCGTGGCGGTGTCATCGTACCCCATCCAGACTTCCAGCTCGGCGCCGGTGGGCGGAATGATGATGGGGTTGTCTCGGTCATGATCGGCCAGAGAGATCCGGAGGGAATCGGAGGTGACACCCGCCACGTCGGTGATGGTCATCGAGCGGAAGCGGGACCGGATTGCCTCGGTGATGTCGCTGTTGTTGGCCTGGATTCGAAACGAGGGCTTCAATCCCACAACCGGACTCCCTGCTGTTGCTCAGGTTCGGCCACGGCGGGCAGTTTGATCTCGATACCTTCCGGAAGCACTGGCCCATAGTCCGCCAGCCCGGGATTCTCGGAAAGGACGGTCTCCACGATTTGACCATCCTGCCGGCCGTAATGCTTCCACACGATGAAATCGACGGTGTCACCGGTCTTGGTGTTGTATTTAAGCGCCATCGTCGTACTTCCTGAGCTGCATTCTGAAGTTTTGCCTTCTCGGAGCTCCTGCTTCGGCGAAGACCCCTTGTTCTTCCTCGACGCGCTCGATCACCCAGCGGCCATGAACACGGCCCCGGCCATCAACCAGGATCAGCGGTTTTCCCTTTCCGGCTTCCGTCCGCATGGTGTCGATCTGGCCCAGGCCACCCTTGTGTGCCGGGTAGATGACGCCCTGCACGTTGATCGTGTCGCTCCCCGGGCCGACGTCTTGCAGGGCTGGCCGTTGGCCAATCCGGTCCTGCTGTGCCCAGCGGTATTCGGTTACCCGGGTCAGGGTCTGGTAAGCGGCCGTGTCGACGCTGAAGGTGAACCGGCCCAGCTTCATCATTACATCCGCCATCAGTACGCTCCTGCCGGCTGGTCATACAGGGCGCCACTGCCTTCCTCGTTCCGGCGCTGTTCGATGATTCTGGCGACTCGCTGGGCCAGACCCTCGGCATCCTCCCCAGGCTGTTGAACAATACTGATCTGGAAGGTGTCACCGCCCCGCATGTTGCGGGTGTTGGTGGTGCCGCCACTCATTGCGGCCGCTCGTTGTTCCGCCTGGGCCATGGGCGGAGGTCCCGGATTAGTGGTAGAACCACCGCCAGCCGAGGCACTACCGGCATCATCGTCACCAATTCCGAAGAAACTGGCGACCTTGCCAGCGGCTTTACCTACCCAGGACAGTTTCTCCCCAATCCAGTCGAAGGCCGCCGAGGCGGCACTGGTGATGCCGCTCCAGAGGTCTGAGAAGAACTCGCTGATGGGCTCCCAGTACTTGTAGACCAGGAACGCAGCTCCAGCGATTGCGGTGACAATCAGCCCGATCGGGTTGGCCGCCAGAGCGACACCAATGGCCTTGATGCCTGTGGCGACAATCGGCAGAGCAGTACCGAGAGAACCAAGGGCCCCGACAAGCTTCACGGCGGATACAACCAGGGGCGCAAACTTGATGCCGACCATAATCATGGCGAGGTTGTCGAAGCCGCCGACCAGATTGGCCAGCTTGGAAGTGAGACGGCCCACCGCCATCATCATTTCACCCATGCCCTTGGCGGCACCGATGATGGTGGGCAGTGCTGCCTCTGTTTTTTCCGCGATGGTCTGGGCCCAGCCAGAGATCTTGTCCCGATTCTCCACAACAAAGGAGGTGAACCGGTTGAAGAACTTGGACATCACGGGCATGAGCTCTGCACCGATCAATTTCCCGACGCCACCCAGGGTGGCCTGCATGTTGGTCATTTCATCGGTGAACTTCTCCGCGGCTGCCAGATCATCGTCACCGAGGACATAACCGAGTTCCTGGGCTCGTTGGCGCAAGCGCTGGATTTCCTCGGAGGAGCTCTGAGCAATCAGGCCCATCTTGAGACCGGCCCGGCTGAAGGCTGCGGAGGCCATAGCATTTCGTTCGCTGGCGTCCGATGCTTCGCGCATGGCCTGCGTGTAAATCTCGAAGGCTTCCTGAGTGGACTCGGTCGCTGCCAGGGTTTCATACAAGGCCGGGTTCATTTCCTTCAGCTGGGTGGCGAGTGCACCACTGCCCCGGGTTTTCAGTTCACCGAGGCGCTTACCGAAGGCCAGCAGGGACTGGTTGAAGGTTTCCTGACTGACGCCTACACGATCGGCAGCGAACTGGTATTCCTGGAAAGCTTGGGCATTGAACTCAATGGCCCGGGAGGTTTTGGCAACGGCATCACCGGTGCTGGCGACCTTGCTGGTCAGACCAACCATGGCGGTACCGGCACCAATGGCCGCGATTGAGGCATTGCGCAGCGTGGTCACCGACCTGCCGACCTGGCCGGAGAAGTTGGAGTAAGCACCAGATACCCGTTGGCGGGCCTTTTCGACGCGGAGCAGCTGCTCCTGTTTCCGGCGAAGGGTATCCAGTTGGCCGGCGAGTTCGCCGTATTCGCGGCGCAGGCCGTCCACGTTCCGACCCATGCGGCCAAAGGTATCGATCGATTTACCCAGGGTCTTCTGGCGCTTCTCAACCGTGCGGATGGAATCACCGACTTCACCCAATCGGGCCTTGGTGGAGGTCAGGCCCTTGGTCAGGGTCCGGCCAACGCCACCGCCGATCGTGATTGTTGCGTTCAGCCTCTTATTTGCCATCGCGCTTCGGTAATCCGCTCATCCACCAGTAAAACTGGCTGGTTCTCATGGCCGTCAGTTCCGCCAGCGACCAGCCGGTGAAGGACGCCAGGGTCAGAACGTCCGCTCTCAGGTCTTCCGCCCTTACTCGGTAAAAACCTCCAGCGCCACCTGCAGGCGCTTGTAGTTCCGCATCGGCATTTTCTTGATATCGTCCGGGCTGATTTCGCACAGGTTGGCCATCAGGCTGACTTCCTTTGTGGCCGGCGAGCCCTTCATGGCATCTACGTCCAGCTGGTCCTGCACGGTAGGTTCCCGCATGGTCAGGGTGCTGACGTCCGCACCGTCGATATCGATCGGGGTTTTCAATTCGATCTTGATGCCGTTGCCGGTCTCTTTCAGATACTCGGGCAGTGTCTGCTCAGGCATGGGTTATCTCTCGTTGAAATGAAAAAAAGGGCGGGACTGGCCCGCCAAGATCAGACGCCCAGCGCTTCCCGGATTTTCGCCAGCCGGTCCGTTCCGTTGATGGTCCGAACCATCCGGCGGGTGTCGATCTCGTGCACGGTCTGGCCGTCGTGCTCGAGGCTGTAATAGTTCAGCCGCATGGTGACCTGCATCGGGGACATCTGGCCGGGCTGCCAGGTGCCGGAGTCGATGCTGGTGATCTTGCCGCGCATCTTGTGGATCACCTGTTTCACGGTACCGTCCACCGATTCCAGAGCGCCGCGAGCGGTGAGAGGGATCTCGTTACCCTCGGCAACGCCAAACTGGTTCAGGATGTCCCGGTCGTAGGAGATCAGGTTAAAGCTGGCCTCCAGCGGTTCCATGCCCATGTCCAGCGCTTCGGGCGTATCCATGCCGCCACCGCGCCAGTCTTCGGTCTGCACGGTCAGCACCGGGGGAGTGTAGTCCTGGATCTGGCCGGCGTAGCCCCGGCCATCCACGAACAGGTTAAGGTTCTTCAGTACGTCGCGAGCGGCCATTATTCAAACACCTCTGTTACGTAGTCATTGACCAGCATGGAGCGGAAGGTGATGTGCTCTGCCGGGTAGGGCGGAGTAAACTCGAAGTTGAAGTAAACCTTGCCCAGCTGGATGTTCTCCGGGGTGTTCAGGTCCGGATCCGGCCAGCAGCGGCCACCAAGCAGCGCACCCTGTGCAACCAGGCTGTCGATGTAGGCGTTCACGCCATCAGTGACGTCCTCGACGTAGGTCTTGGTGATGTTCCGATCCACCGCCCACAGGTGAGCCCGCTGGATGCTGTCGTTGATCATGTCAGCCGTGCGGCGGACGGACAGGAAGATCCACTTGGTGTCATCGGTCAGGCTGCGGTTACCCCACAGGCGATAGCCGTCCTGGCGGATGATGGTGGCAATGCCGCCCTCGTTCAGGAGGTTGGCCCGGGAGTTGGCATCACCCAGCTTGAAGTCCACCGGGCGGGAGGTGCCGACAATGCCGTTGATAGGCTTGTTGGAAGGGGACCACCAGAAGCCCTGGTCGTTATCGATCTTGGCAATGACACCGGAGACACGGGCCGAACCCGGCTCAGCGGCATAACTGCCGTCAGACTGCAGCACGGTAGGCCACGGATCAACCAGGTAAACCCGAGAGCTTCCGAAGTCGTTGGCGTATTGCTGTGCGGCATCGTCGGTGGTGTTCGGGCCATCGGCCACGATCACTGCCCTCAGGCGTTCGGCGATACCCAGCAGCTCGGCCACGACGGCGTTACGGGTTTCGGATTCACGCTGGTGGGTGAAGCCCGGGGCACACAGGATTCGGGGAGAGAAACCAACCACTGATTCCGCACCCAGCAGGGCATGGACACCCTCAAGGTTGCCGCTGGTCGCATTCACGCCACCGACTACGTTGGCAGTGGTTTCCGGATCATCCTGGCCTTCGGCCACCCGAATGACGATAACCACGGCGCCCACCTGGTCAAAGATGCCATCCATCGCATCGGGCAGGGTGCCAGTGGTGCCGAGTCGAGCGGCTTCGCCACGGGAGCCGGCAACCAGAACCGGAGTGTTGAGCGGGAAAGGTTCGGCAGCACCGCCGGAGAGAGATTCGTAACCGCGGGGCTGGAGAACACCGGTGCCGTCACTACCATCCAGTGCAGCCGCCGTAACCAGGGCGGAGGCGTTGGCGTCTCCGTTGATGCCGGTCACCAGATCGGCGGCCGTGGTGGTGATATTGCTGTCGATGTCGGTGGCCAGATCAACTGTGATGTCATTGCCATCGACAGTGAAGGCCAGTGTTGCGTCTGCGGTGCCGGGGTCAACCAGCCGGATTCGGACATTGTTGCCATCGGTGCCGGCATTGGCCGCCGTGAATTCGATGCCGGTATTGGCGGGTGCGTTACCGATGGTGCGAGTGGCTGCAGTGGCGCCTTCGGCCTCCGGCGCGGTACCGACAATGCCGATCACGCCGGAGCGCACGGTCTGGATGGGACGCGGGCCGGTATCGATCTCGAGAACCTCGACCCCGTGCAGGAATTTTGCCATTGCTTGTGCCTCTTAGCTGATCAGTGGTACTCAATCTATGGGCACAGAATGGCCCGCCAGCGGTAGACCCTCCGCTGGCAGTGGTTCCCTTACGTCTTAATAATCGCGTTCAACGCCAGGAATGGCGGCATGTTGTTGTGAGGCTGGCCGCTGCCGGCGGTGCCGCTCTGGACGGTGCCGGTACCGGTGCCGGTGTCGGCCAGGACGTTACCGTCGCTGCCGGCGGTGCCGATGGTTTCGGTGTCCAGGGCGTGGCCGTGTTCGGGCATCTCGGCTTCGGTTAGGGTGTGTTCTTCTTCGCCTCCGGTGTCACCCAGGGCGCGGGCGCTCAGGCTGGGGCCATCTCCGGCGCCAATGAACGATCGGCCACGGGCATCCGGGAGCAGGGGGTTGCCGCTGCCGTCGTCGCCGTAGGGGTTGCCATCGGCGATCAGCTTGTCACGCAGCACATCGGCGGTGCCGGCCAGCAGCGCGCTGCCATCGCACATCAGCCAGCCGGCCGGGGCGCTGCTCAGGGCGTGGGGGAGCACGGTTCCGGTCATGCCTTCCCACATCTGAAGTACTCGGCTCATGGGTTTCTCCTCAGTTGTTCAGAAGGGCGGCGACGTCCGGGTTTTCATCCAGGAACGCTTTCAGCTTTTCGACCGGGTCATCCTCTTCACCAGGTGTGGGGCGGTTGACCAGCTCCCACTCGCTGCCGTTCCAGCGGGGCCACTTGTCCTCCGGGATGTCGTCCGGTGGCGGGGTTTCGGTGCACCGGCCCGGGATGTGGAAGACGCCGGGCTCCAGGGGAGATTCGTCGGCGTCGGTCATGCCCTGGTAGAGGCCGGCGAGGTCGTACTGGAAGACGGTTTTGGTGGTCATATCCGCTCCTTAATACTTGATGCAGGCCAGAAGGGCGACGTTTTTGGGGCGGGTTTCGTCGCCGCCGGTGTTGTTGATCAGCAGGTTGTGTTCGTGGTCACCAGCGTAGGAGGTGTAAAACGTTCGAACACTGGCGTCTGGTCCCAGTGAAATCGGCCCGTCGTTGTCGTTCTCATAATCAGACCGGTTGTAGCCGTGGCGGTGGCGACCGGCTTCTTCCGCTGTACCGGTGTGGCCGTGAGACTTCAGATCATCGGCCTGGTAGGTTCCGATCGCCCGGCCGGAGTCGATACCTCTGCCGTCATCCAACCCGCGCACGAACACGCCCCGGAGATCGGGCACGTTGAAGGTGGTAAAACCGTCACCGCTGCCGTAGGTAGTGCCAATGGCCGCGAACAGATCAGCGTAGGTGTCACGACTGATGGCCGCGCCGTTGGCCTTGATCCAGCCTGTAGGCGGCGAATTCCGGGCGGTGTACTTGATATCCCCAGCCTGGCCGGCGGCGTTGGATTCCGCCTTGCTGTGCACATCGAGATTGGTGCGAGCCACTGGCTTGCTCTGCAGATCGTCCAGGTTCTTGTTCCGCTCCAGCGGTGCAGGGGCACTGCCGGAGGGCTCGTTCTGCACCAGGTAAATCTCGGTCCCGGCCGGGTAGGCCTTGCCCAGGGTGAGGCGCGTCTCGATGGTGCCGTCCGGCTCCCACTGCTCCGCACCGGCGCCCTGATTGATCCGCACGCCCTCGATGTAGACGGCCAGGCCATAGGTGGTGGTGCTCACCAGATCCACCTGGGTCTGGTCATCGGCCAGGGTCTGGATCTCGTCGATGATGTCCACGGTGATGTTCTGCACGTCCGGATCCTGCCACTGCACATCACCATCCGCGTTCGAGGCCTTGACCAGCTGCTGGCCGGTGGTGCCGCCCGGAATCAGCGTGCCGGCGGTGATGTTGTTGCTTATCCACGACTGCGTGGCCACCGCCACGTTCGGATCCACCTGCAGGCTCACGATGTCCGCATTGCTGACCAGGAACTCTACCCGGACCACGGTATCCGCAAACGAGCCCTCAGCCGCCGCCGGCTTGTAGGTGTCTGGCAGGTTACCCACCACGAACAGCCCGCCCTGGTCATCGAACACGCCCACTTCCCGCAGCGTGAAACCACCCTCGGAGGCCGGGATCACCAGCTCAGCGGTGAAGCGGGTGTTATCCGCCGGGTCCTGGTAAACGCGGTTGACCTCGGCGCGGTACATCTCCCGGACCAGCTCGGTCTGGTTTTCCGAAGGCTCCACCGGGTTGCCGTTGCCGTCGCCCACGGCCATGTGGGTCAGGTTGATGGGGGTGCCGGTGGACTCGGCTTCGGCCAGGCGGGTTAGGCCGTAGTTGGTGTGGATCGTTTTGTAGGTCATATCATCACCTTGTTTTCACTAATTGACATCGGCCGCCGTTTACCCAGAAATCCCGTACTTTGATTTCAGTGAATCCATAAAAGATTTCGCAACCACTGGGTGATCTGCAAAAATATCACCGGCAAAAAAGTGCTGCTCAAACATGTAGGTCTGTAACGATGTCATTTGCGCGGTATCGCCCGCCGTCCCGCTCAGATTTCCAAATCGGCAACCCGACAATGCACTACTCATCGAAATTTCATTTCCGGAATCTGGGTTAGAGTTTTGGGTTGCTGAATTAATTGTTACCCCGTCTTTGGTTGAGGAGAGTGATCTGTTTTCTTGATTGTTTGAAAATCCAAAAATAACCAAATCATCATTGTAGAATGTCAATAACGGTGCAGTATCACCCCCAGAACCCTTCCATATTATTCTCCGCTCGCCAGAAAAATGCATAACAGTCAAATTCGCACCAACATTCGCTTGCCCATCACCAAATAAAAGCGGATATATAGTTGCTGTTTCAGCCACATTTAATTTTGGTTTTAATACAAATATTGAAGATCCTTGCCAGGTTATGGCATGTCTAAAATGGCCATGATAGGTATTATCAAGCAATATACCGGTTAGTCCGCCGATGTTTTCGAACTTTGGAGAGCCAATATCGATAACTAACCCATTACCAAAATCATCAAAACCCGCCAGATCTTTAAATGTTTTATTATTCTGGTCATAAAATCTTTCCGAATCTGAAAATCGATGGCCCTGCAAGTAACCAGGCACTTCAAATGCAAAGGTCATTAGATCATCCTCACTTTTTGGAATGTCTGAGGCGAAGCCCACTCATAATTAATGTAAATGTGTTCCTGGAGTGACGGCCAGCCGTCAGAATCTTTCCGGATAACAGAACCTGGAAGGTTCTCTGGTCCAGCAGCAAGAGCGCCAGAGTGGTCCTGAACCGCGATCCTCAGAGCTTGTTGTTCGGTATTGCCGGTAGGCGCTGAGGCTAAGGTACCCCGTATTTTAAAACCTTCATATTGAATCGAAGAGACGGGTATCTGAGCACCATTATCGAACCACTCTACGCCGTCCTCGGCTGCAGAGGTGTTCAGCTGCTGGCCGACGCCCAATGTTATGTCTTTAGTGACGGGGTGATTAAAGGTGGCCACAAACTCCGTTGCACCGTCCCAGGCAACATCGACCAGCTTTAGTGGGGTGTAATGGTTTGAGCGCTCGAAGTATTCTCTCAACACCAAACCGACCGACTCTCCTCGTTTAACATAGCTATCTGGCGTCGGGTGCACCCGATCCGCTTCACACGGCCACTGATAAATCGGGCCCAGGTTGATGCAGTTGCGCATATTTTTTGCTACACGATCAATAGCCGATTTAATCGCTCTGTCGGCGTCACCATGTGCCTGCTGGACAGGATAGGTAAGCACTACTGGAGCCCAGTAGTCTTTTCGCCTCATAAACTGAGCGGCCGCCAGTTGAGCTACCTGGTAATACTCCAATGCTCTGGCATAGTAGTCATTCTCACTGGTGCCGGCGCTGGCATCCGCTTCTCCGTGAGCCGAATAAAACATAACGTAAGGCTCGTAACCTTCGTTTTCAGCGATCTCGCAAGCGCGTTCTACCACCGCATATAGATTTGCCCTGGGTAATATCAAGAGGTTGGCGATCGCCCGAGCCCCAATGGCAATAGAACAGACGTAGACGTGAGAAAAAAAGCCCCCAACGATCGTAGAGGCAATGCCCGATCCCGGAGTTTGACCGCCTGCTTCCTGATAGGGTGACACTCCGGAGACATCCGACCAGTTCGTGGCCCACTCTTGATTTGATGGCCAAAATGAGAACGAGCTGACGTGAGCACCACCCACAAACATACTCGTTTCCTTGTTTGCGGCTGCCTGCACTATCGTACCTCTCGCGGCGTTCAGGCTTTGCCCGAGCAAAATCACGATAGCCGCTTTCGGTCTGGCTTGAGATGGTCTTAGTGACTCCAGATAACGTTGCGACTTCGTTCCCAATTCATCGATTGAATCAAGAGGTTCCAGTGCTTTTGTGCTGGGGTAACGCTTTTGCTCTTCGGCCACTCCGGCGTTGTTCAGATAGAGGATTAGATATTCACTGTCAGCGGTAGCGGGAACCGAAAAATAATCTCCCGTTGAGGTTCCCGCTAATCCTGCGGTGGTGTCTGTGAAAATGCCAGCATTGAGCTGTGCTGCATCTTTGGCGACTTCCGCCCGGTCAGCGTGGGATTCTGCACGATCAGCATCGGCTGCTATTTGAACAATCGCATCCGTCGCGTCCAGACATTGGATCGGTATGGTGCGATCCAATCCTCCGCCGGTCACTCTGAGATCGTATCGCCCATCTGGTGCTGAAAATTGGATCAAACCATCCTCATCGGCCTGAAAAGGATTTGACAGGTTTTCTCCGTTGGTGTCCTTGTGACCTGAAACCAGCACCGTAGTACCTGGCTCGTATAGGTAAACATAAGCCCCCGGGATGATCGATCCATCGGTGTCCTGTGCGTAATAACTCTTCAGTTCCATGATTACCCCACAACAAAGGCCAGCTCGTTCGTCACGATCGGTCTGGCGTCGAATTGGTTAACGGTGATCTGTGCGCCCAGGTTGGTGGCGGTGGCCACCCGGGCCCGGGATCGGGTGGTGGTCCGGACCAGCACCCGGTCCAGGTGCGAACGCAGGCTTTTTAGTCGCTCGACAATGGTCAGCACCTGGTCTATGCCCACGTTGGTGACCGGGGTCTGCTCGGATTCCAGCCAGACGCGGAAGGTGTAGGGATCGCCGGCCGGGCTTTGGTTGAACCACTCTTGGATGCGCAGGTCGATGCCGAGGCTGGCGAGAGCTTCGCGCACGGCGCCGATAGTCCCTTTGTGCTGCTGGACGGAGATGGCGCTGCGGATCGTTTCGCGCTTCTGCTGATCGGTCCAGCTTTCGTTCCAGTCTTCCACGCTGAAGGCCCAGGCCAGCCAGGGCAGGATCTCGGCCGGGCAGGTGTCCGGGTTCCAGATGTCGCGGATGGCGACCGGGACGTTCTGGATCTCTCCTAGGGCGGTGGCGATGGCGCGTTCAAGTTCGGTGGCGTTGGGTGGCAGAAGGTCAGACATCGGTTCCTCCCACGGTGACGGTCACGCCGGTGCAATAAGCCGCCTCGCCGTCGCCAATCACGATGGTGGCCACGGGGATGTTCAGGGTGACGTTCTGCACGCCGGCCTGGTGCAGGGCGGCGTAGATGCCGGAGAGGGTGACGTCGTAGCCGATGCGGTGCTGGTTGGCCACGAAGTCGGTAATGGCGTCCTCAGCGGACTGCCGGACCACTTCGGAATCCGGGCCGTAGAAGACGGTGAGCTCGGCATCGATGCTGTACTCGGTGACCGCCACAGACTGGACGGTTACCTGGTCGGTCATGGGCCGGATGTCGTCGGCATTTACGGCGGCTGCCACGGCATCCACCAGGGCCGTGTCGGCGGTGCCGTTGCCCTCGCGGGAGAGCACGTAGACGGTAACCTGACCCGGCGAGGGGCTGACGGCCTGGGCGTCTTTGACGTTGGCATCGGCACTGAGGGCGTGAAAAACATAGCTGCCGCGACTGCCAGCGGTTGTGTAGCCCTCCGGAGAGAGCTGGATGCGGCGCCTAAAATCAGTATCGCTTTCATAGGTCGGGAGCTCCGGCGGCACGGCTTCGGGGTCGCCCTCATCGATCACCTGGCGGAACACGTTGTAGTTGGCCCCGATCTGATCCAGGTCATCACCCTTGGCGTAGGCGAGCATCACCGCCCGGGAGGCTTCGTTCACCCGCTGGCGCCAGACCAATTCCCGGTAGGCGTTTTCCTGGAGTAGCTTGGTCAGCGGCTCGGACTCAAGTTCCAGGGTGGCTTCGATCTCGGCTTGCTCTTCGGCATCGTACTGATCGAGCAGGGCGGTTTTGCGCTCTTCGAGGATGGTTTCGTAGTCGAGGGGTTCGACGACGTTGGGTGCCGGAAGTTGCGACAGATCGACTGCGGAATATTCGCCTGCCATCAGGTCACCTCAATGCCATCAAGATTGATCGTTTCACCGGTTGGGACATAGTTGCCCTGGAGGTTCAGGATCACTTTCCCCGGACTGCCTTCGGTGGCCCGGACGCTGGTCAGCTGAAAGCGGGGCTCCCACTGTGCAAGTGCTTCGGCAGTGGCCGCGTAGAGTTCGAGCAGGGTTGCACGGTTCATCGGAGCGTCCACGAGCTCATACAGCCTTGAGCCATACTCCCGGCGCATAACACGGGTACCGATCGGGGTGGTGAGGATATCCCTGATCGATTGGCGCAGGTGGTTAATCCCCTGCAGGGTTTTGCCGGTCGCGGAGTCGGTGCCTTTCATGCCAACGATGTTCGGCCAATCAGGTAGGCCGCTCCGCTGGCAGTGGTTCTTTTAGTTCGGCGTTCCGGTGGTGCCGCCACTGTCACCCGGGTGGGTGTGATTCTTGAGGCTAACGCCGTCTGCCGTGACATCGCCACCGGTCACATCGAGCGTTCCCTGGATGTCAAAATTACCCTCGAGCGAAGCACCAGAACCGGCGCCGCCAGCGCCAGGTGCTGCCACCAAAGCCCCGGCCAGATTCAGGGTACCGTTGATATTCACGGTCCCGTTGATGGTGACAGTGGGGCTGGTAATCTCCGCGCTGGTCGCAACGTCGGCAGTCATGGAGCCAGCAACGGTGGCGTCGACATTGCCAGTGATATCCGCCAGCACATTACCGCTCGCGGCTTCGACTTCGATCGACGTGCCGCCGGAGAACTGCAGGCTGTACTTGCCGACCGTAGCGTCGTACTCGATGACGGTGCCATCCGGGTAGGTTGCTCGATCGATGCTCGCGGCCCGGTCATAGTCCTTGGTGGTGCCGTCGGCATACTTCACCCGGTGCAGCGTCTTCCGATTGCCCGGTGCAGGGTAGGCCAGCTGATTGATGCTGCCGATCACGACGGCCTGATTCAGCTCCCCGTTTGGAGCCAGCAAGATAACCTGTTCACCCGGCTCCAGCGCCCACCAGTCCAAATCTGGACCAGCCCGGTTGGTCCGCCAGCGGAGCCAGTCTGTCAGGACCCCGCCCGATCGAACCCGCACCAGGGCGCCGGTCTCGTCCAGCTGGTCAACCACGCCGAACCGGATCACGTTTGCCAGCCGGCGCTCGATGTCAGAGAGGGCCCAGTTATCCATCACGAACCTCCCGGAACAATCTGCACGTATTCATCTACGTGGTCCGGACCAACCTCTGGGGAGTAACCCACATACACTTCAGAGATCAGCGTGTCGTCACCCTTCCAGATCGAGGTGCCCAGGTGCACTTCCTGTTCCCACTCAACGGTCCAGACTTCGTATTCATCGAGGTTGTCGGCATTGCGGCCGGTTCCGGCGATTTCATCGGGTGAGGCGGCAATGAACTGTGCAGGCCCGACTGGCAGACCCCACCGCTGATTATGGAGGAACGCGGAAAACGCGCCGGCCAGCTTCCGGATCTCCCGCTTGGCCTGGGCTGTCCGGAATCCGATGATCAGGTGAGCCTCAAAACGGGCAGTGATCGGCAGCTGCTCGGTTCCCGGGTCCATTTCTCCCCGGTCCCAGCTGGTGAGCTCGATGAAGCACGCAGGCGCCTGAAAGCGTGACCGGGGTTCTTCATAGTCCTCAACGGTTTTGAGGCCCGGGAAATTTCCTGCGATCGCGTCCAGGATGGCCTGGTGCAGATTGCTGAGGTCTATTTCCGTTTCTGCGTTCGCCATTCCAGCTCTCTCTCGAATACGGTGAGGAAACGTTCATCGAAGGCAGCGGTACCGAGCAGCTCGTCCTCAATCCAGACGTTTGCCTTGTCCTGAATCGGTACGGTCTGCTTCTCGATCGGGAGGCGCTCTTTTCCTACCCGCTTGAACACCTTGCGATTGCTGCCCCGTGCCTGGGCAATGAAGGCTCCGGGCACTCGACGGCGGCCTGCACTGACACCGGTGTTGGTCTGGCGCGGGGACAGGTCCATGTAGTCGATCGGGTCGAGGCCATACCAGACAGTGATTTCTGTCTTGTTGCCCTTGGTCTTCACACGAAAGGATTTGAGGCGACGGCGGAGGGCTTTCTGCTTGATGTCGAGCTCTCGGGATAATCCGCGGGCGGATTGTGTCCGGAGCCAACGGCCCATTTTCCCGAGAGTGCTCCGGAGCGCCTGACGAACTTCCGTGTCGGTTGCCTGCAGATCCAGCTGGAGCTGGTTCATGCGGTCCGCGTGAATCTCCAGATCGATAAAGCTCATGTTATCGCTCGGCCAGGTCCAGGGTGGCCATGCCGGTTCCGTCTGGCTGGGGGCCGGTCAGGATGTCGTATTCCTTTCCGTCGATCGTGATGATGTCGCCACGAGTGACGCCAGTGAAGTCCGCCAGCTTACCAAGCCCTCGGGGCCGGCTGACGTCCATTTCGTACTCGCCGATCTGGGCATTCAGGTAGGGATCATCGAAGATCACTGGCACCGTTCGGGTGCCGCCCGCCTGAAACTCGATAACCCCGGACACGGCAAATTCATCCGTGTCCAGGAAGTCATCAAGGTTTTCCCAATCAGGCGCCGACATCAGTCTTCTTCAGACTCTGCCTTCTGGATGGCCTCGATCAGCTCAGCCTTTTTCATGTTGGCTGCGCCCTCGATGTCGTAGGCCTCGGCAGTATCGCGGAGCTCTGCAACGGTCAGATCCTTGAGTGCCGGAGCCTCGGCGCCATCCTCTTCGGATTCCACCTGCACGGCCTTGCCACGGCGAATCAGGTTTTTGGCATCGGCTTCAGGCACACCGTGAACTACCTGGTCCTTGGTAACCATTTCACCGTTGACCATGAAGGCACTGGAGCACTTCAGGCTGATGGTTTTCTTGCTCATACGGATTTCCTCAGGTTATGAGAGGTCTGAGAAAGAAGCCCGCACGACGCGGGCCTCTATTCACTCACTGCCGATTAGCTGGAATCGCGGCCCAGGCAGAAGGATTCAACCCGGCGAACAGCCATGTCGACATCCTGGAACACCACCAGGCGGGTGCCGCCAGACTTCGAGAGGCTGTAGGGGTCAACGGTCAGATCCAGACCGCCCCACATGCCGATGATCAGGTCGGCGAAGTTCCCGAAGAACAGGTCGCCAGCCTGGATCTGGTTGGTCACTTCAGCCCCGTAGCCGTTCACGGTATTGCCGGGCTCCCAGATCGGGCTGCCGTTGGTACCGCTGAACTTCTCGGTGGTCTTGAAGTGGCCGCGCATGCCGCTGTTCATGACATAGGCCATGCTGTTTACATCGGCGTTGTCGGCAGCGATTTCGCTTTCCATCTTCACCACTTCGCTGTAGGTCGGCAGATCGTCACCGGCGACACCATCTGCAGCACCACCGAAGTCCACAGCGTTGATACCGGAGACGTTGGCGATACCAGTCGGCTCGTCACCGCCGGAACCGTAGAAGCCTGCCAGGTCGATGGCCAGAGCGATGGCCGCAGCCAGATCCCGCCGAACGATGGCCTCTGCATCCGGAGTGGACTGCAGCATCAGCCGGCGAGTGATGTCGGTGAATGCCGCCACACTCTTGGGAGTGAGGCCGATCTGACCAATGGTCGGAGTGCCTTCGGTCGCATCCACGCCTTCACCGACCCAGTAAGCGGTGGCACCGCCGGTCTGTTTCGGGATGTCGACGTTTCCGACCAGGCCGGTCATGGAGCTGGCCAGCCGCATCAACACAGTGCGATTGCGCAGCATGTCGATGAAACTGCCGGCCATGTACTGGGTGTCGACGATGTTGGAGCCAGACTGCGCACCGGTGGGGCTGTCCGCTGCACCGCCAGCGTTGAACGCACGGGACAGAACGTCATCCGGAACGAGAATGCCGCGGGCCTCTTTGCCATACTGGCGCTGGGCTTCCTGGGACAGCTCGATCTCGAACGCGGCATCTTCCTGAGCACGGCGATCGGTCGGGTTGGTCAGCGCCCGCACCACCTTCATCATGGAGTAGCGCTGCAGTTCCTTGTCACTCAAGCCGATTTCGGCAGAGCGGGACTCGGAACCTTCACCCTTGTCGTTCAGGCTCTTGGAACGGTGCTGGGACATCTCGTCCAGCAGGGCCCGTTGGAACTCTTCCGGAGACTTACCCTCGGACACAAACTTGCCGGCCAGGTCCATGTTTTCGTACTGGCGGCCCATGTCCATGATGGCTTTCACGCGGGTCTGCTCTTGCTGCTTGCCCGCATCGCGTGCTTCAGCGTGAGCCTTACCGGCCCGCTCGATGACTTCCAGGACTTCCAGAATCTTGCCCTGGTCGTCTACCTTGGCGCGTACAAGGTTGCCCTTGTCGTCGCGGAGAATCTTTTCCATATCGCTGCCTCTTTCATTTGGCTTCGCAGAAGGGTTACTGGGAGTATCAGAGTCAGACTCTCTGCCCTCCGCTGGCAGTGGTTCCTTTGAGCGACCCACGCCCACAGAAACATCCGCCGGAACGGAGACAATGCTGATCTCATAAGGGTCCCAATCGATGACGCGCACCATATCCGCCTGTCCCGAACGCTCCTCGACCTCTACCTTGTTGATCGTATAAGCCACGGAAACATGGCGACGGATGCCGTCAACAATGTCCTGCCACACCTCAGAAGCACGCGCTCCACGCCCGAAGCGCACCACAGCCCGGCCTTTCCGGTCTGCTCCCAACGTGACGGACTCAACAACGCCCACTTGGTCATTCCAGTCATGGTTCACCAGTACAGCGGCGCCGTCTTCAAGGCGCTCGGTTCTCATCGCGCCTTCCGAATGGTCCAGCACCTCCATGCCGAACCACCGTTCCACTTCGGCTTCACTGGAGAACGCCAGCTCCACCGTTCGTTTTTTCTCATCCAGAGCCCGGACTTCGGAAACCACCAAGTCCCGGCGCAGGCTTTCTGATTTCAGCTTGCGGAGCTGCTCCTCGGTAACGCTCCGAGTCTGCATGCTGCCGACCAGCGCTTTTCGAATGTCGACAGGTGCAGCGGCTGAAGGCTTGGGAGCCTGATTGCTCGGCTGCAGCTGCCGGTCACGATTGCTCTGTTTCTCCATTGGTAGGCTCCTGTTCGGATGTGTTACCCGCGGTCGGTGTCTGAACCGGCCCGCCCAGAGTCGCGTCCACGATCTCTTCTGGAATGCCGGCATCGATCATGGCCTGGCGATCGGCGGCCCATTGCCGCCACACGGAGCGGGGATCGCCGCCGCGTTCACGAATCACCTGGCTCGGGGATTTGATCTTGTTGGCGATATCCCGGGCAGCGGTCTTGCTGTCTTTGTCCGGATCCACCCAGTCCCAGCGGCGGGCCTGCCAGTCGTGCTGCCGGTACTTCTCGATCCGGTCGGCACGCAGGACAGCGCCATTGGTACCGGGAACGGTGATGCCTTTGAGCAGGGCACGGGGCAGCCATGCACGGAACAGCGGTTCCAGCAGCTGCTCGATCAGCCATTCCTGATCTTCCATCCAGTGATCGCGGGTGCTGAGAACGCCATGGCGAAGGCTGGAGAAGTTCACGCCCTCGAGGTCGTTGGCCAGAGTGGGGTAGTCCAGGCCGAAACCGGTGGCGATTCCTCGCAGGGATTGCTTGGAGAATGCCGCCAGCTCGCCATTCGGAAACTGCGGATCCCAGCCCTTGAAGCGGAGCCCGGGCGGCAACTCCTGATAGCTGCCCGGCTCGGCATCCATATACAGCGGCTCTTCGTCATCTTCCTCGTCGGAGGGGCCCATGCCTTCCTCCCATTCGAAGAAACCGCCTTTCGCTGCTGAGACGCGGGCGTTAACCAGCGCAGCCTTTTCAAATCCGTCCAGGTGATGGAGGCGAAGCAGGGCGGTTACCATCCACGGCAGCCCCCGGCGCTGTCCCACGAGGTCTTCCTTGAAACCGTGCAGCACTTCCTCGGCCGGGATCTCGACAAAGGCCCGGCCTCCGTACTGGTAATCGCTTTCAGCAGGGTCAACGGTGCCAAACAGGTAGGCGACAGCCCGGCCCCACTGGTTGTACTTGATGCCCTGACGGATGAAATGCCCACCGGGCAGGCGGTCCTCATTGACTTCAACCGGACAGCGCTGGGGGTCCAGAACCTGAAGGGCAAGGCCCCAGGGGTTCAGATTTTTCCCGAACACCATCCGGAACATAAACTCACCGTTACTGGCGGCATCCTCAACCGCCCGGCTGCACAGCTGCCGGAACGATCGACGGCCTGCCACATCGCAGATCAGACGATCACACCAGGCATAGAAATCAGCCTCGATGGCGTCATTGGCTCGTTCATCCAGAGAACCATCCGGGTCTTTGGAGAGAGCCTGCAGCTGGATGCCTTTGCGGCCCACGATGTTCTGGCGGCATTCGCGCACGAATCCGCGGGCGTAGTCGTTGGTCAGGATCAGGTGCCGGGAGCGGGCCACCAGAGCACGCTGGTTCTTGTCGATGAACTGATCCGCCGGGACCGGAGTCGTTGGCAGATCTGCAGACAAGCGATCGGCCCGGGCCTGACCAAGAAGCGAGCGGGCCAGCGCCCGGCGAATGGTGCGCATTTTGCCGGATGGCGCGGATTGCTCTGTGGTTGCAGGCTGGGCCTGATCTTTATTTCGCTTCCACTTATCAAACACCGTGGCCGAACCTCGCTAATATCTGGCGTCCCAATACGTTCTTGCCGCGCCGGGCGGCATTGAGCCGGGAGACTTCCCGGCGGTACTGGTCGCGCAACTTGAGGAGCTGGCTGATCGGGGTTCTTCGGAGCTCCCGGTTATTGATGCGGTAGCTGTCCTGATCCTTGGAGGCACGGCCCTCGATGACCGCCTCGATGGCTGCCAGGACTTTCTCTGGGTGGGTGCTGCCATCATATCCGCCAGACTGGGCTTCCAGATCCGGGGTAATGGTGATCCGGCCAGACTCCACCTCGTGGATGTCGGTTCCATCGGTCACCCGGAGGCTGTACCAGTAATCACCGGCCTGCCATGCAGATGTCGCGCTCGGGGTCTTTGTGAAGCGGTGGCTGGAGTCCTCGGCAACCGAGTCCAGATCAATGCTCTGAGGACCACGCAGGATCAGCTTTGCCTGCCACTCTGGCGCGGCGTAGTCTGGCAGCGACACCAGGAAGGAAACGGACAGGCCCGCTGCAAGCTGTTCAGGAATCAATGACATGCATCACCAGTGGTTAACCCAGCTTTTCCGGGATCTCGAAGTTCTGCGTCTAGTCTTGCGTTTGGGCTTGTTACCCTCCGCTGGCAGTGGTTCCTCTGGCGCTTCCTGCTTTGCCTTCTTCTTCGCCGGTTTCTCCGGCACTTCCTGATCGTCTTGCTCGTTCATGGACTTCAGTCGCTCCATGTGTCGGCGGATATTAGGGCTGGCGATTTTCAGGGCGGCATAGGCATAGACCCGGCAGTCCAGGGCCTCGTTACGCGGGCGGGTTTGGTGCCATTCCCGTTTGGCCACGCCTTTGATGTACTTGGTGACGAGCTTCTCAGCGGTGATCTGGTGGAACCATTCGGCTTCACGATCGGCTGGGATGTGGGTGTACCCGGGCCCGGGCTCGGCAACCGCCAGCCGGCGCATCACGGTCAGCTTGGCTTCATCGGTACCAACAGAGAACAAATCCACTTTTCGCTGGCCACGGCCGGTTCTCTTCCTGGAAGGCGCGGTGACCACAGGCCGGTCCCAGCCGCCCACACCTTTAATGGCAAACAGCCGGCGGCCAGTCTTGCGGCGGGCGTATTCATAGGCTCGCTGGGTGTAACCAGTGCTGCCACCGGTATCCAGACACGCGGCGATGATGCCAAGGTGAGCCCCGGACTCATGCTTCCAGGTGGTGGCCAGGTAATCGTCCAGGTCCTGCCAGACCTCATCCCGGAGCGGATCGCCCCAGAGCACGGTGTAATCCACGGACCACGACTCTTCCCCGCGACCCCAGGCCACAGTCTCCACTTCCAGCCGGTCCTGCTGCATGTCGATACCGCACGTCAGCACCACACCGCCAGCTGGTACCGGATCGGCATATTCCTCAGCTCGCTGCATGAGCACATGGGAATCGGCCTGTTCGCCTTGCTCTTCCCAGGTCTCCGCCAGCGATACGTTCACAAACGACTGCAGGTCGTTGGCCGCCTTCTTGTCCAGGAAGGACTGGACGATATCCCGTAGCCGGCGAAAGCAGGAGTAAAGCTCGTTTAGGTGGTAGCTGGCATGGCCTCGGAACGGCTTGCTGGCTTTCCAGCCAGCACCCACTTGCTCCGCTGTCCTGATCGCCGCGATGCGCTCGCCGTCATTCCAGAGAGCACCGCAGTCCTCGCAGATGTAGCGGGCCGTCTCCGGCAGGTGATTGCCGTCCTCGTCTTTGTCCCAGGTAACCCGATCCCAGGTCAGGCGCTGGTGGTGGTCGCAGTGAGGGCAGGCCACGAAGAAATGACGCTGGTCACCCTGCAGGAACGCTGCCTCAATCCGGGATTCGTCCTTGATGGTGGGCGTGGATATCTCGAGGAGGAGACGCTGGTCACCGAAGGTTGCAGCCCGTTGCCAGAGCAGCTGAACCTCGTCGCCTTCCGGGGTGCCACCGTAGCCGTCGATCTCATCCGCCACGATCAGCGGGGCGGACCGGCCGCGCATGGTTTTGGTGGATCCGGCCCAGGCATACATCATGAACCCGCCCGGGTAGCTCTTCATCCGCTGGTTGTTCACGCCCTCATGGCTACGAGGCTTGGCAATGAGATCCTGTAGCACCTGGTTGGTGTCGACCATCGGGTTGAACTTGGTCTCCAGCCAGGTGGTCAGGTCGCCCTGACTGGGCTGCATCATCATCTGGCTCTTAGGCTCGTGGGCGATGAAGTAACCCTGAACGCAGAGGGCCAGCTGGGTCTTACCGACCTGAGCACCCCACATGAGAGAGATCCGGTGACACCCCGGGTGCGTGGCCATGTCCATCGGTTCGCGCTGATACGGGGCGTTGGCGAAACGGATCGGGCCGGGGATGGCGTTACCGGCCGCGATGCGGACGTTCTCTTCTGCCCATTGGGAAGGTTTGAGCGGGGCAGGTGGAATCAGGTGGTTGGCCGCCCGCTTCAGAGCCCGGACCACTCCGACCGGGTTGCTGAACTGTTCAACGGTTTCAGGCTGCATCCGGCTCGTCTTCCTCCGGCTCCAGATCGATATCGGAATCAGCCGCGGACTCCAGTGCCTGGACCAACTCGGCAGAGAGGACTTCCTTGAACCGGCCCTCGCTGGTCTCGCCGATCAGCTGGCTAACCACACGGCTCGGGACGTTCATGATGTTGGCGCGGATGGTGGCATTCTCCATGGCGCGGGCCCGCTCGAACTCGTCAATCGGGGCAACCAGCTTCCTGTCTTTAGCCAGATCCAGTTCGGCCTGGGCTGCTTCCGCCGCCAGCTTTCGCAGCTTCAGCTCATACTCATCCATCGGGCCATCACCGGTGGCCTCGATCTGGGCTTGCTCCCGATTCCACTCAGCGACGTCCCGGGTGTTGAACTTCCAGGGCTTGCCCTGCCGGCCCTTTTCTTCATAGGGGCAGCCGTTGCGGATCCAGCTGGTCACCGTGTTCAACGAGACCCCGAATATCTCCGCCAGCTCCTCGCGATTGACCAGCCGGCCCTTGCCCTTGAATGCCATGACACTCCTAAATAACAACAATCAACCGGAAACCGGGGCGCTCGCTCATCTGAAATCTCGCGAGTCCGAATACCCGCAAGGAGCCCCCGCCGGGGAAGTACCTAAAAAAATATGGCGGGTCACTTCTTCCCTCGGCGAACCATCGCGCCTGCCATGCTGTTGACACCCTTGCCGACCTGGCGTAGCCCTGCGTATGCCCAGGGCAGGGTGAGCAGGGCGCCGAGGATGTAGACGTCAGGCTCTTCAGTGACGAACACATAGGCCAACGCTGCAAACAGGCTGACCCACGACTGGCCCGGGCGGGTGTTTCGGACGAATGCGTACTGGCTGTTATCGCTGTTCTGAATGGTCTGCTGTGTGGTCTGGTGCTGGTCCTGGGCGTCCTCCAGTTCAAGGCGCTTCATCTCAGCTATGTGGGCGCGGACATTGGCCTCGTTCTGGTAATACAGCTCCTTGAGCTTGAGCATGGCGTCAGGGTTGCCCTTGAGCTCGTTCAGCGCCTTCTGTGGGTCATCCGTACCAGTGGCACCACTCACCAACGACACACCGGCAGCCACAGCCCCGGGCACGTTACCGGTCAGCAGTGATCCCACCAGAGCCGCACCGGTGCCTGCGTTTTCTTTGATCCAGCCGCCAACACTGTCCCAGTCCATGCCAGGCCTCCTTAATCGATCAGGTACTTTTTTCGCGTTGCCCACCATGCAGGGATGTCCATATTCGGGCAGGTCTTGCGGGGGTCGAGGTCAATGTGGCCGACCACCTGTGCATTGGGATACTTCGCCAGCTTGATGTGCAGCCAGCCTTCCAGCGTCCTTAGCTGATCCTCGTCGGGCACGGTATCCGTGATGATGCAAATACCCAGGCTGTCGCTGTTGTCGCCTTCGCCGTTCTCGTCAAAGTCCCGGACATGAGCACCCTGCCAGTAGTCCGGGCGGCCGGGCTGCAGAACAGCCGCACCAGTAATCACGGCGTTGTAGCCGATACCGGCCCAGCCGCGCTCCTGATGCCAGCGATGGATGTCCTCAGCGGTATCGCCCCGATCCTTCGGGCTGTCGCTGACATGGACAACCAGGTATTTGATGTCCCGCATGGCTATCGGCCTTTAAGCTTGTTCTCGATGCCGTTGATCCGGCTCTCGATGATCTGATCACGCAATCGCCGGTTTTCCCGCTGTGCGGCCGCCTCCGCCTTGGTCTGGTATCGGTCGAAACGCTCATCCATGTTGGCGATGCTGGTTTCCAGGTTAGATATCCGGTTCAGTACAACGCCCATCGTGCCCGTAAGGTCGGTGATTTCCTTGCCTACCCAGATGATTGAAGCCAGGATCAGCCCGGCAATAATGGTTTGCCCATGTCGCTCCAACGCGCCGGAATCGTTGTCCCTGACAGTCTCAGACTTCGGTGGCATAAGGCCCGCTACTCCATGTTCGATGTATTCATGGCCACAGAGTGTCGGCTTTAACGGCGGCTTTCCGCTGGCGGTAGTTCAGAAACCCAAGTCGAATTGGGGGGAGGGTGGTTTGGTTGGAGGATTTCTCTTTACCGGCTCGGAGGTCTCGGGCACATCGATATCCAAGATACAGCCGATGGCAAGGACGCTGATTCGTAGTGCGTGGGCAATTACCAAAGCGTCGTATCCGGCACGGTGCATATCCCTGGCAGAAATAACATTCTGAACCCACTTTTCACTGCAGCCTTTCAGGCGGGCAATTTGGCTGAGCTCATACCCCTTATCTTTCAATGTTAGGATTTCACGGTTGTCGAGTGCGCGGTCGTAGTACTGAAGAGAAGGCTGGAGAGTCTTAGGTCCGATCGCCTCACACATGGCCATTGCATCGGACCAGCCGAGTAGCTCCACCAGCTTGTGGTTGGTGGTGAGGTTTTTGGGCTTTGGAACGTAAATATTGCGCCGGCGATCCCGTTTTCCACAGGGCGGAAGCTGGCGGACTAGCCAAAGGGCTTTTTCATGCCCAATGACTTCCGCAATCTCCTGAACGCTCTTGGGCAGCCTCACCGGTCACGCAGCTCCTTTTATCGAGAAAACGTCTTCCTGGAAGAGAACCCGCCAAGTGCGGATCTGGGCCCGGCGGAAGTACCAGTCTTTATGCTCCAGCTCCATGGGTGGCCACTTCATTCGGCCATCGATCACGCTATGGCATGAATCGCAGGCAAAGCAGGCGGACAGGTCATCACTCTTTCGGGCGATACCGTGGCTCTCGTCTGGGAGGTGAGCCAGAACGGTTGTCGACCAGTCACCATTGCAAACGCCAACGATCTGCAGGGTGCAAGGCTGATTCCGGGCTGCGTCCCTGATCTTCTTCGAGTGTATCGGTGTCGTCTTCTGCAGCATGTCAGTCCCCGTGGTATCGTGATCCGCCAGCGCCATAGCCCCGGCCGTTGCTCTCTGCCCTCATGGCCGCCAGCTGTCGCCTGACCTCCACCAGCTCCTGGTTGCGCTCTGTGAGCCGGATTCGAAGCTGAATAATCAGGTCCGACATTGCCAGGCTGTCGCCAGTCTCCTTGCAAACCACACCGGACGCTTCGCAGCGATCGCAGGGCATCTCGTAGAACATCGGCTTCACGAACCCACCACCATGGCACTTCGGGCAGGGCTTGAGCGGCCGCTTCTCATGGTTGAACGCCGGGCCCGATCGCTTCCTCATGCAGCCCTCCGCTTTTTCCTCTGGATGCGCGGATCCTCCCAGCCGGCCAGATCCAGCTCGATGTCGATCGCTTCCGGGGTTACCTGGTAATGACGGGACAGATAAGACTTGCTCAGTTTCGGCAGCTGCTGATCGATGCGGGCCTTCTCTGCGGCACACTGCCGAATCAGTGCCTGGTCTTCGTCATCAAGGGAAACGACGGGCATATGCTCCCGGACCTTCCTGATCGTGAAAGAGCTGCAACCAAACTTAACGCCCAGAAGCTTGTCGGAGAGCTCCTCAGATTGAGCTCGCAAATCGGCGCCATGCATATAGTCTTTTGCCGCCTGGCGGGCTCTCATCTTTGAAAGTCGGTCAACCATTGGTCACTTCTCCTGTCGCCCGGTAGGAAGCCCAATCAAAGTCCAGAGCCTTGCCCCCGCTTTCCCTCATCCGATCGACAACGCGCTCACCCAGGCAAGTGCTCAGGTCGCCGGCGGGCAGGTTGGTGATCAGTACAGTCGGCTTCTCCAGGAGATATCGTGCGTTGATCGCCTCGTAGGCCACTGTCTGCTCGAACTCCGTGAAGTTCTGCATGCCGACCTCATCAAGAATCACCAGCTCAGGTTTGGCGAAACGGTCGTACACGTCCTGCTCACTAATCTGGGAGTCCTTCCGCCAGGTGGCTTTCACCTCCCGGACCAGCTCGGCGAAGGTCATGTACTTGCCGGGCTTGCAGGTGCGCCGAATCACATCGCGGAGCAGGGCACATCCGAGGTGGGTTTTGCCGTTGCCGACGTTGCCCAGCAGGATCAGGGACCGGCCTCCGTGGTCTCCGGAGCTTATGGCATCGGAATAGCCCTGAATCTTCCGCAGTATGCTGGCGGCCTTGCCGTTGACCGGACGGAACTCGTCAAAGCCTTTGGATTCGAAACGCTTTGGAATCGCACTGCCCCGAACGAACCGGTCGGCACGCTCCCTGATCAGCTCGGCCTGCCGCTCGCGCTCTTCCTCGTGCATCCGAGCCCTGTGGGCCTCCTCCGCGCACTCTGGGCAGCCCTTCCAGCCCTCAGGCAGTTTGCCCTTGCCGCTGAAGTGCACATCGATGAACGGGCCATGCCGATCACAGTTGCCCTCACGCCGATCATCAGCGCCAAGGATGTGGTCCATCCGGTCTTCGTTGAATGCGTCAGAAATTTGCAACGCCATCGGGCACCCCCTGCTTCAAGCCTTTGCTGTAATCGATATCGCCGAACCCCGAATGCCTTGGCCGATCAGGAGGCTCGGGAGGCGACCACTCGTTCTCGAATTCGCAGGACGGGCCGAAGAAGCGCTGAGCCTGCATTACGAACTCCGTGTTGGTCTTTCCGCTCTGCCTGCAAAATTTCGCGTACCGAACGACGCCGGCGAGCATCTGGGCAGGGTCGTAGCCTTCCTTGGTTCGGGCCTTCCAAGCTTTGAACGCCTGGCGTTTCGGATTGCTGCCGGGCCGCTTCGGGTATTTCTGCCAGGCCAGCTCGAACTCCTGCGGGTAGGCTTGCGGTTTAGCCTGGTCATCCTCGTCAGCCGGGGCGGACTGTGTGGGCTCATCGCTTGCCGATGGGCCAATAGTCTTTAGTTCTGTATCTGTATCTGTATCTGTATCTTTATTCGTTATCTTCTCGTTTGGCTTTCGTTCCAACGGATTTTCAACGGTCGTTGAACGGTCGTTGGTTTTCCGTTCTGTTTTCTTTTGTTTTGCCCGCTTTCTGGCTTCCGCAGAGGCCTTTCCTGCCCTTGCTCTCTGCTCCTGGGCTTCCATTACAGATTCAAGGTCGCGCTCGATGCGCTCGTGCACCCAGTTTTCTCCATTATCCGTAAAGAACTCGCTCAACGAATCTTCAACGGAAGGCCAACGGTCGTTGGGAACCCGTGCAATCTTTTGCAGGCGCTTTTTTGGAATGGGCTTGCCGGTCTGCCAGTAGTTGAAGATCAGCAACAAGTACGCGCCGTGCTCTTCAGTGGTCAGGTGCATGGTGTCGGCCAGGTAGTCCGCGGTGTAAAGCTGAATGTACGGAAGTGCGGCCATTACTTGACTGCCCCTTGATTGATGAGTTTGCGATAGCGACGCTCCATGCGTCGCTCGGCGTTGTATTGCTGCTGGCGGGCGTTGCGTAGCTCTCTGAACGGCTTGCCTGTAGCGAACTGAAAGGCTTTGGCCTCGGTTACCTCGTGCCACTGCCGATCACCGATAGGGTTATCTGCCAGGTACTGGTTTCGGCAGGTCTGATACTCGTGGCGAGCACGGCGAACACGCTCTTTTGCGGCCATGAAAGCTGCCGCCTCCTCTGCCAGATCCAGCATCAGCTGGGAACGGTCAAACTGATGAACTGAGCGCTGAACAGTCATGCCGCCTCCCCGGACTCGAATACCAGGTGGCTGTAGTTGCCATCCCAGTCCTTTCTCATGGTGAGTCGACCCTTCTCATACTCTGCATAAAGCCATTTGGCGCCCTTCTTGGTCAGGATGACCTTCTCGCAGAGGCGGCCTTCGGTATTGAAATGGCGGCGCTCAATGAAAAGATCGCCGCGGTAGGCGGCGGGAACTCGATACCCATAATCGGTTTTGAGAAGGCGCTTACGAAGCACCAGGTCAGGCTGGACGCGATTAAGGTGCACGCCGTTTAGCATCCGGCAGAATTCAACAGGGGTCAGGCCGTCCTTCAGGTTGGCTGCCAGATCGTTGCAGACGGTATTCAGGCGCTGCGTTTCACTGCGGTAGTGGTTTACCTGTGAGCTTAGGTCCTCGATAACCACCTTAGCCTGGGGAGTGAGGTTTTCGAGCCATTTAGGAGCGTTCTGGCGGCTACCAAAAGCCTTCAGCTTTTTCACGATAGAGCGGCGCACCGCCTTGGATTCGCGCATCGATACCAGCAAGCACTGCTCGTGGTTCAGCCGGTAACCCTGAGAGGGCCTGCCACCACTGGGGCCTGAGGGTATTACGAAAGTTTCGTAAAACTCCCCATCAAGCTCATCCGCCACGCGAGCATGAAAATCGTTCCGACGAATGGCGTTTTCGCCATGATCTTTGCGGGCGCTGTTAACCAGCTCCAGAAGGTCAAGACTGGAAATCGTCTCCGAATTAGAATTGAAGCTGTGGATAACTTCGTTCATAATCTTCTCCTGTACTTGGATGACCCGGCGAGCTGTTCCACCAGCGTTTGAGCCGGGTTTTCTTTTTTCAGGCCTCCGGCCCTTTCCCCGTAATCACCACTCGAATCTCTCCATCCGGCCTGACGATCTCGTCGCGTTTCAGGAATGGATGTGTCCGGAAGTGGCAGTCATCGATTTCCAGCGCGTCCGCCAGCCCATCACGGCCTGACTTGAACGCGGCAATAATGTTGTCGTCGTCCCGAGCTCGCCGGTTAGGCGGATGGAAGTCCAGGAACACATGAATCTCTCCGCCAGCTTCAACCAGCTCCCGCAGAGGCGTCAGATCCCATTTGCCCGCCTGGATGGTCTCTAGCGAAATCATCTTGCAGGTGTAGCGGTACACTTCCGCAGCCCGGGCCTTTTTTGCCCAGTGCCCTCTCGAGTTCGGGCTCAGGGCCTTGTGCGGCCAGGGAAGTTTGATTTCGAGTTTCTCTGGCATTGCCTGCTCCGCCTGCGTAATTCAAAAACTGTCTTAACGTGACATGTCACGTTTTCTCGTAGTGACTCCGGGCACTCCGCCAGCCTGGCCTTTCTCTCTTCCCGATCGGCGCCGCCGGCAACGTAGGCGTTCCATTCACCAAGTGATTGCATGGCCCACCTCAATTCGTTGTCTGGTAGCAGGCGAGGGAGTCGAACCCTCCGATATCCGGGTTATGAGCCCAGCGAGACACCGTTTCTCCATGCCTGCATAGCT
>MRWG01000723.1_pt1 | contig 28575 bp, 26 predicted proteins | sample 1013341 | NCBI WGS metagenome assembly MRWG01 (sample SAMN06117577, study PRJNA244670) | biofilm metagenome | biome: Water; feature: Cathode Biofilm; material: Biofilm; isolation source: microbial consortium enriched at the cathode of a solar microbial fuel cell | place: USA: District of Columbia ... | reverse complement strand
TCGAAACGTAAAAACCCACGTCGGATTACGCTTCATCCTACTGGAATCCTGTAAGAACTTTTTGATGAAACGGCAAAGCAATTGCGACAAAGAGGATTTGTGGTTTCTGCCGCCGCTGGATGACGACGAAGCGCAGTCGAAACCGCCTTGGCCGGTGGCCGCCCGCGAGGCCAGCCTGGAGCCGGATGTCTGGCGGGCTGCCGAGAAAGAGTGTTTCCGCGAACTTGTGGCAGCGGTTCAGGCTCTTGTGCGATTCGGCGAGCGGCTAAAGCGGGTTCCCTCGGGTATTCAGGAACGGTTTGCCATCGATACCGTGTCAGCCGTTCTGCAGAGTGAGGGCACTTGGATCGGCCCGGAGCAGATTGCCTTGTATCGGACTCTGCGCACCGTGAGTGGCGATCATGCCCGCGACCTTGCAAGGGCGAGCTGGGCTGTCAGGCGGTTGTTGACAGACAGGGATCCGACGCAGGGGGATTTGCATGCGTTTCTGGGCCGGACAGAAGTGGAACTCCCGAGGCAGTTGCCCGGAGATGAGCGTCCGTTGGGGGACGAACTTGTCGCGCTCGGGGATCGCTGGGCGGCCGCTGTCGAGCGGCTTGGAGATTGTCACAGGCTGACACGCGCGGCCTTTGGATTCGCGCTTTGGAGAGCCGAGGGGATTTCGCCTTACGAAGACGTTCTCGAGCCGACGATTGCGGCACTTGCGATCGGGGCACGGGGAATGGCCCCGATCCTTCCGGTCGGGCAGGGCCACCGGTTTGACCGCCACGGTCTGAAGCCGGGAGCAGCGGGGGCAACCGAACGGCTGAAAGTGTTTTTTCGGGCAGCCGAGGCCGGGGCCTTGGCCGCCACGCTCGAGTTGGATCGCCTGATTGCCTGGCAAGAGCGCGCGCTGGATGTGTTGTCGGACCTGTCGGGGCGCACGCCGCCGCTTATGGTAGCGGCGTTTCTCAAGGCCAGGGTGGTATCTGCCGAGTGGCTGGCTGCCGAGGTCGGGTGTTCTCCGGTGTCGGCCAGGCGGAATCTGAAGGTGTTCGACGACCGGGGCCTGGTGCGCGAAGTCACCGGACAAGAGCGATACAGGTTCTGGACCGCGGCGCTCTAGTCGGTTTGGCCGGTCCGGAACTCGTCGAAAGACCGGTCTCCCGATCTGGAGCCGTTAAGTGGCTTTGAACCCGTCGACCAGGATCACCTGATATTTGGCACCGTTGAGACGGTGTGGTTTGGCCGCCTGATATTCGGGGCTGTTATACCACTTTCGGGCGCTGTCCATGTCGTCGAACTTGAGGATGGCAACGCGGTCGAGATCCGAGCCTTCCAGCACTTCGACATCGCCATAAAAGGCAAGCCGCTCGATGTTGTGATCTCCGCGCGCGCCTACGGCGGCACGCGCATATTTTTCCATCTCGGCTTTATCGGTCAGTTCTTCGCGCACAAAGATCACATATGCAGACATTGCCGTTTCTCCTGTTCAGTCGGTGGCCAATGTCTGCTGGTGTCTCATGGATAAAAGTTATTGGTCAACAACTATTATTCATGAGGTGCTTCGAACAGGGTGACGCCGCCGACGATGGTTTTTACGACCTGGATGTCGCGAATGGTCTCGGAGGTCAGGGGGTTCTGATCAAGAATTGTGAAATCTGCGAGTTTGCCGACTTCGATCGATCCGAGAGTCTCTTCTTTGTGAATTTGCCAGGCTGCATCGATTGTCGTGGCGCGCAGCGCCTGCAGGGCCGTGATCCTTTCTTGAGCGCCAAGGACGGTTCCCGATGCGGTGGTGCGCTGTGTCGCGTTCCACACCATCATCATGGGTTCCATTGGCACAACGGGAGAATCCAGGTGAATGGTATAGGTCAGTCCCTGATCTGTGGCCGAGCGCAAGGGGCTGATTGTCGAGGCACGGTTCGTGCCCAGAAAGATGTTCTCGTGCCGGTCGCCCCAGAAATAAGTGTGTGCCGAAAAGAAGGTGGGTGTCATGCCAAGCCGTTTCATTTCGGCCAGTTGCGACTGGCTGGCCATCTGGGCATGGACAACAATGGGTCTGGTGTCGGTTTGGGGATGCTTGCTCAGCGCATTTTCGAACGCCTCGATTGCCACGTCGATCGCGGCGTCGCCATTGGCGTGAATGGCGATCTGGTGGCCCGCCTTGTGATAGGTCAGAACCTGTTCAAAAAACGCCTCTTTCGAACCGCGCAGGTGGCCGCGGTATCCGGCATGCTCACCGCTTGGGGTGCTCAGGTAGGGATCGCTGAGAAAACCGGTAAAGCCTTGAATTGATCCATCAAAAACCAGTTTGAAGGCGCCGACGTCGAATTTTTCGCTTTCATAGCGGGCCGGGTCGATCTCGCCATTGACGATCTGTTCGGCCAGGGACTCATCCGGCCAGACGACCAGCCGCAGGGGCACCAGACCCATCTTGGAGAACAGGGACATCCCTTCCAGAATGCCTTTGGTCGCCAGCCCATTCTGAGCCGTGGTGATGCCACGTGACAGGTAGTGGTCTGTCGCGTTGCGGCCAATCTGATACTGTTGGCGGATTGAGAAATCATAGACGACCTCGGCCGCCTGGGTATGGGCCTCTTCAATCAGGAGACCGGTTGGAAGGCCGTCGTCATTCCGGGCGATCTCGCCGCCTCGGGGGTCGGGTGTTGTGGCGTCGATGCCCAGCAAGTCCAGCGCCATAGAGTTGGCCACGCCAAAGTGCCCAGAGACATGCAACGCATAAACAGGGTGTGTGGTGCTGACGCGGTCAAGATCTTCGCGGGTAAAGTGACGGTTGTCCTGCATGGCGGTGTCGTCATAGCTGAGCCCGATGACCCAGCGCCCTTCCGGTGTGTCCTGCGCGCGCTCGGCCATCATGGCAATGGACTGGGCAATCGAGGTCACGCGCCCGACCGGTTCGCCGGCCAGGTCGACGGCCACGACGTTCAGGCCGGTGCCCGGAAAGTGGCCATGTGCATCAATGATGCCCGGTATCATGGTCTTGCCCTGCAGGTCGTGGATTTCGGTGCTCTTGTCGGCGGCGGCGACTACCTCATCCGTCGAGCCGACCAGAACGATCCTGTCGTCTTTGACCAGAACGGCCTGATGCTGGCTGTCTTGCGAATCCATGGTCAGGACGACACCGTTCACAAAGGCCTGCGAGGCGGGCGGGGCGGGCTGCATCAGCCTGATACCAACAACCGCCGCGATGGCTGTCAGGGCGACGAGAGCGCCCAGAATAAAGAAGACCTTTTTCATCATTTTGCCGCTCCGTTTTGTTGTGATCTGGCACAGGGAATTTGGCCAGCCGGTGCAGATCCAGAAATTTGTTGGCATCGGTTGGTCATATTGATCCCTTTCTCTGGTGATCTATAACGCTTTGAAAAATAAGGAAGAAAGCGTTATAGATACGCGCGTTTGCTGCGGTCAGGGCAGCATTTTCGCCAAAGGCTAGGAGCTTGTTTGAGGTAAGACAACCAAGGTCAGGAGCTTCCGTCGCGGCAAGAAGATTGGCGGTTTCGGCGGATTGCGGGGGTGCAAAACCGGTCACTTGGGCGGGGATGGGCAATTGGTTTGAACACGCCGGGATTTGGCATTATGCCATGATGCGTTCTACAGAAGTGTGATTTGAAATGACGCCTGACGCAAACGTAACCGACGCAGAAATCCTGGCTCTGGCCGACTATCCCAACCCGTTCTGGAAGCGGTTCCGCGTGTCGGCGGATGATCTCGATGGCTTTCATCACACCAACAACGCCGTGTACCTGAAATGGATGGACGCGACGGTTTGGGCGCATACCCGGCATGTCGGTCTGACCGAGGAGGTCTGTCTTGAACTCAATCGCGGCATGGCGGTTGCGCGGCACGAGATCGACTATCTGTCCTCGGCCCGGCTGGATGACGAGGTGGTGGTGTTTAACTGGGTGTCGTTCAACGATGAACGTCTGCGCGCGTCGCGAAAGTTGCAGATTGCGCGTTTGGGGGACGGCAAGACCCTGCTGCGGGCCAAGTCGCATTACGTCTGCACCAACCTGCAAAACGGGCGGCCCGCGCGGATGCCTGAAATTTTCAAGACCGCCTACAAGGCAATTGTGCCAGCGGATTGACCGCGGTCGCGAGGACGTTCAGCGCCCGGCGGCCTCGGATCGGGCCAACTGACCGGGGGCGACGCCGTATTCTTTCTTGAAGGCACGAATAAAGCTTGAAGGTTCGGCATAGCCCGCGCGCCAGGCTACGTTGGAAACCGACAGCGTGGTCGTAGTTAACAACTCGCGGGCGACAGCCAGCCGCGCTTTGAGCAGCAGAGCGCGAAAGGTGGTGCCCTCGTCGGACAGCCGCCGTGTCAGGGTGCGTTCGCTGGTGCCAAGGTTCTGCGCCACGGACTGCACCGAAGGTGACGCGTGCAATTCTGCCAGAACAACGTCGTGAACGCGGGTGCTCCAGGTGTTTGGGGTGCCCTGTCTTTGAAGGCTTTCGCATTGCTTGAGACAAACGGCGAGCACTTCGGGATTGTGCTGGGGCAGGGGGGTATCCAGAAGCGCGCGGGGCAGGATCACCGTATTCGTGAGTGGGTCGGGTGACACCGATAGCCCAAGTTCGCTCTCGATCGCGTGGGCAAATCCGGGCGCATATTCGGTGGTGCGGAAACTGACGGGGCTGGCGCTGATCTGGGGCGTCAGAGCGTTGGCAAAGTTGAACAGAACGGTCAGGTGCCGTTCCAGCACGAATTTGCGGATCGGCTTGGGCAGCGCGGACACGTCGAATGTCACCCATCCCTCGTCGCCATGTTCGGACAGGATCATGGGGGCGATCATGAAGGACAGTTCATAAAACTTGATCGCCGTCGCGATACTGACGCGAACCGTCGGGCTGGTCAGAAGCGCGTAGCCCCAGATGCCCAGAACTTCGGGCTTGATCCGACGGCCGATCTCGATGCCGATGCCGTCGCGGTTGGGGGCTTGGTTCAGGAAATTCTCGATCGCGGCGAGTTCCTGCGCGAAGGAAAGCTTGTTGTCGGAATCATAAAGATCGCCCAGCTGCAGCCCCGTCCCGGACAGGCATTGTTCCGCCGTGACCCCGTATTGGGGCGCAGCTTCGCACAGGATTCGGACGCTTCCTGGCCGTCTGTTGAGAGGGGGCAGTGACATGGGCTATTTTTTATGCGGCTTGGCGGGAAATGTCAATTTATTGGCGGGTGGTGTCATCGACCCCCGGGACGACCGTTTTTAGGTTAGTGTTGGGAGGAAATCATGAGATCAATTATCGCAATCCAAGAAAACCAGATCAGCGTTGAGCAGATCAAGCGCCTCGAAGACGTCATTCGCCAGATCTATGCCGAACGCGTCGGGCCGCACAAGCTCACGATTGTCTGGAATGTTGCCGACACCAAGCACACTGTGACGAACCGCGAATGGTCGCGGTCTTCGGCGTGTTCGATTGCCGTGCCGAATGGTTTCCAGCTGGACAAACGTCAGGACCTCCTTCTCGAACTCGAGCGTCAATGGCGCGCCGTGACCGGTCAGCACCCTGACCAGATGTCCTTCACGGCCTTTGACGAAAACGAGATGAAAGAGGTTCTGAAAGGCAACCTGGCGCGGTTTTCACCGCTGGGCCGGGTGCTTTTCCTGATCAGAACCATCGTCCGCGCCACGCGGTCAAAACGCAAGTATGGCGTTCTGATTTCGCGGTTCAATCAATAAGTCACGGAGGATTTCATGCCACTTTATACCATCGCGACACGCAAACCGCTGCCCGAGCAAATGCGCTTTGATCTGGCCCAGACCATCACCGACGTTCATTGCGGCATCACCGGCGCCCCGCCCGAATTTGTCAACGTGATCTTCATGACCGGCTACCGGATGCGCTGGGGATCCGTTCTGGGCGTCAACGGCAATGTCCGCACCGGCGGCAACCGTGGTCAGGAAATCTATGAACGCATCAACAAGGCCATTCACGAAGAGGTCGCCAAGACTGCGGGGCTGGATCTGAAGAAGGTCTTCGTAAAGCTGATCGGCATTGACTATCGCTATGTAGTCGAAGGCGCGATGACCATGCCTGCGCCGGGTGACGAAGGCGATTGGCTGGAACGGAAAAACGCCTTTCATGCAACGCTGGGCATCCCGCAGGTCGCCTGAGCCAACCAACAGAACCGGAGAGTGAACCCATGTCCGTACCAAATCTGACAACTGTCGAAGCTCAGATCCCCGATCTCGAGGGGATGCTGTTGGCGCAGAAAAAGGCCGCGCTGGCGGACCCGATGCCGGATCGTGCAACCCGTATCCGTCGTCTGGACAAGCTGCACAATGTGGTCGTCGAAAACCGCGCGCGCATCATTTCGGCCTGTAACAAGGACTTTTCCAACCGCGCCGCCGCCGAGACGGAACTGGCCGAGATCGGCCCGATCCTTGAGGGGATCGCCTATTACCGCAAACGTCTGAAGAAGCTGATGAAGCCGCAGCGTCGGCATGCACCGCTGACGACCATGCCGGCCCGGGTCGAGGTGCACTATCAGCCCGTTGGTGTGGTCGGCATCGTGGTGCCATGGAATTTCCCGTTCTTTCTGGGTCTGTCGCCCTTGGTGGGTGCAATCGCGGCGGGCAACCGCGCGATGATCAAGACGTCCGAGTTTGCCCCGGCTTCGGGTGAGCTGATGAAAGAGCTTCTGGCCGAGATTTATGCCGAGGACGAAGTGACCGTCGTGACCGGCGGCGTCGAGGTCGCGACCGAGTTTTCCAAGTTGCCGTTCGACCATCTGGTGTTCACCGGCTCGACGCAGGTGGGCAAGATCGTGATGCGCGCCGCAGCCGAGAACCTGACGCCTGTCACGCTGGAACTGGGCGGCAAGTCGCCTGCGATCATCCACCCCGACTATCCGCTGGACGAAGCCGCCAGCCGTATCGGGTTCGGCAAAGGGTTCAACGCGGGTCAGATCTGTGTGTCGCCCGACTATGTGCTATGCCCGCGCGACAAGGTAAACGCCTTTGCGACGCAGTTTGCCGACACCATGAGCAAGGCCTATCCGTCGCTGCGCAACAACGACGACTATACCGCCATCATCACCGAGCGTCAGAAAACCCGTCTTGAAGGCTATCTGAAAGACGCCGAGGAAAAAGGCGCCGAAGTTATTCGCATCAACCCCAAGAACGAAGATTTCAGCGGCACTCGCAAGATGCCTCTGACCATCGTTCTGGGTGCAACGGATGACATGCTGGTCATGCAGGACGAGATCTTTGGTCCGATCCTGCCGGTGATCCCCTACGATACGATGCAGGACGCGATCAAATATGTGACCGACCGGCCGCGTCCGCTGGCGCTCTACTATTTTGACTGGGACAAGGCGCGGGGCAACGACATCCTGGCGCAAACCCATTCGGGCGGCGTCTGTATCAATGACACTGTGATGCATGTGGGTGTAGATGACATGCCGTTTGGCGGTATCGGCCCGTCCGGCATGGGACACTATCATGGCGAAGAAGGGTTCAAGACCTTCTCCAAGGCCAAGGGTGTTCTGCGCAAGGGCAAGATCAACGCAACTGCCTTTGTGGCGCCGCCCTGGGGCAACTTCATGTACAAGCAGTTGATGATCATGCAGGGCATTCGCTTCCGCAAGCGCAAGATCAGGTAACCCCCCAAGAGCTGTGTCCGCGGCCATGGGAACAGGCTGCGGATACAGGCAGGACCGCGCCGCGCATCTGAGCGCCGCGCCTGAAGAGAGGCCAGGCCACATTTCAGGACAAAAGGAACACACCGCGCGGTGCGTGGCCTGTCGGGTTGTGGCAACGAAACGAAGATGAACGAGATGACCAGTTTGCAACACGGGTTCACCAACTATCGGGAAATTCAGGCGTTCGAGGCGGTGCCCTTTGCCGAGCGCGACATGCCCGCAACCACCTATGAGGCGCTGCAGCAGGGCACGCGGATCGATCCGGATGGGCCGGCGATCAGTTTTTTCACATCGGGTAACGCCTATGAAAAAACGCACACGCTCAGCCACGCCGAGTTGATGACCAAGGTGAACCAGACGGCCAACGCGCTGCGGGGGCTGGGTATCGGGCGCGATGATGTTGTGGCTTTTGTACTGCCGAACCTGCCGGAAACCCACTTTACCATCTGGGGTGGTTCGGCGGCGGGGCAGGTTCTGGCCATCAACCCGCTGCTTGAAGCGGACCAGATCGCCGACCTTTTGCGCGCTGCCAATGTGCAGGTGCTGGTGACGCTGGAAAAAACGCCCAAGACGGACCTCTGGCAAAAATGCGTGGCCGCCATTCCGACCGTGCCAAGCATCCGTCATGTTGTGACCTGCTCGGTGTTTGACTACATGGATGGGGCCGCAGGGGCGATTTTTGGCCTGATCAGCAAATCGCGCGGCTCAAAGCTCAAGATTGACGGACGCACCATCCCGGTCACGCGCTTTCCCAAGCTGATCGCGGGGGCCCGCGGCGATGCGTTGGCATTCGAGGCTCCCAAGCCGGATGACATCTCGACAATGTTGTGCACCGGCGGCACCACCGGTCTGCCCAAGATCGCCCGCCGCACCCATTTTTCCGAGGTCTTTGATTGCTGGGCGCTTTCGAACTTCAACCCGGACTATCTGGGCGAGGGCGTGTCGGTCTTTGTTGGTCTGCCGCTGTTCCACTCGAACGCCATTCTGGTGACCGGTCTGTTGCCGCTGATGAAGGGCGGGCATGTGATCCTTGCCACCCCGCAGGGCTATCGCGGCGAGGGTGTTGTCGAGAATTTCTGGAAGATGGTCGACCACTTCAAATTCGCGACCTTCTCGGGGGTGCCGACGGTCTATTCCGCCATTCTGGATCTGCCACGTGACGGGTTGGATATTTCGTCAATCAAGTTCGGCGCTTGCGGCGCCGCCCCGATGCCGGTCGAGTTGTTCAACAACTTTGTTGAAAAGACCGGCGTTCCGATTGTCGAAGGTTACGGCATGACCGAAGGCGCCGTGGCCTCGTCGTTGAACCCGACCCATCCCGAAGGCGGCGTGCGGATCGGTTCGATCGGGCTGCGTCTGCCCTATCAGAAGATGCGTTGTGCCATCCTGAACGACAAGGATGAGTTTGACCGCTGGGCCGACGTGGACGAGGCGGGCGTGATCATGATCGCCGGTGCCAATGTCTTTGAGGGTTACATCATCGAAAGCCAGAACGAGGGCATCTTTTTCGAGATCGACGGCGAGAGATGGTTCAACTCGGGGGATCTGGCGCGTCAGGATGCGGACGGGTTCTTTTGGATGACCGGTCGCAAGAAGGAACTGATCATTCGCGGCGGACACAACATCGACCCGAAAATCATCGAAGAGGCAATGTACGCCCATCCTGGCATCGCCATGGCAGCCGCCGTGGCCCGCCCGGATGCCAAGGCGGGCGAATTGCCGGTGCTCTATTACCAGTCGTCGACTGGCGCGGACTTGCCGCTTGGCGAGTTGGCGGAGTTTGCCAACACCCATGTGCCAGAGCGGGCCGCCGTGCCCAAGGATTTCATCCGGCTGGACGAATTGCCGCTGACCGCCGTTGGCAAGATTCACAAGCCGACGCTCAACATGATGGAGATCGAGCGCACCATTCGCGTCGAAGCCGAGGCGCACAATGCCGAGGTGGCGGAACTGGACGTGGCACAAGACAGCAAGCGTGGCGTAGTTGCCAGACTTCGATTGAAGTCTGGCACGGAGGAAATGCGACACGCGTTGGGCAACTACACCTTTGCGGTGGATTTCAACGAATAACGGGCGTGTCGCAAGACACCCCGCGCGCGGGCCCGACCGTCGGTCGGGCCATGAAAAACAGGGAGGAAAGTAATGGACTTTGCAATTCAGGTGATCTTGCCGCTGGCGCAGGCATTCATCATGTTCTCGCTCGGACTGGGGCTGACGACGGCCGACTTTGGCCGGGTATTCAGGGGCGGCAAGGCGATCGTGATCGGCGTTATCTGTCAGATTGTGTTGTTGCCGATCGTGGCTTTTGGGGTGATCTCGGCGTTTAATCTGCCACCGATCCTCGCCGCTGGCGGCATGTTGCTGGCGTTTTGCCCAGGTGGTGTCAGCTCGAATGTGATTTCGAAGCTGTCGCGTGGCGATCTGGCACTGGCCGTATCTCTGACCGCAGTGACCAGCCTGATTGCCTTTATGACAATCCCACCGCTGGCCGCGCTGACCATCCGGCATTTCATGGGCGAAACCGCCCCCGAATTCTCGATTGGCAACCTGTCGCTGATCACGTTCATTCTGACCACCGTGCCGGTGATGTCCGGGGTATTGGTGCGCCATTTCATGTCGGGTTTTGCCATTCGGGTGGAAAAGAAGTTCAACACCGCGGCTCTGAGCCTGTGGTTTGTACTGCTGATTTTCCTGTTCCTGGGCAATCTTGATCTGGTCGCGTTGACCTTCCGCGAGATGGGCGTTGCGCTGATGGTACTGCCGGCGATTCTGATGCTGCTGGGCTGGTTCACGGGCCGCATTCTGGGCGTCAGCCGCACCCAGTCGAAAACGCTGTCGATCGAAACCAGCATCCAGAACTCGCCCCTGGGCGTGGCGCTGGCCGGGATCATCATGGGCACCACCACGGGTGTCAGCGAACTGGCGCTGCCCTCGGGGCTGTACTCGATCACCATGTATTTGATCGCGCTGCCGGCCATCTTCCTGTTCCGCCAGATCGGCGGTCAGGAGGAAGACCTGGCAATCGTAGGTCAGCCGCAGACCTGACCCTAACAACCTGGGTCGCCGGACAGTTTGGCGGCCCGCAACACGACACAAGAACAAGCCCGCCGCAAGGAGTGTGGCGGGCTCACAATCGGAGACAAAAACATGGCCGCTCTTCAGGATAGTCTGACCCTTCGCTCGGGAACGGTGCTGCGCAACCGGATTTGCAAGGCCTCGATGAACGAGGCACTCGCAACCGCAGATGGCAAGGCCCAGCCGGGCCATGTTGCCTTGTACGAGGCGTGGGCCAACAGCGGCGCCAGCCTGCTGATCACCGGCAACATGATGGTGGACGGCAAGCATATGAACGAACCGTTGGTCGTTGATGCGCTTTTGGACACCAACATGGAGTTGCTGCGCAAGTGGGCGGCAACGGGCAAGCGTACCAACACGCATATCTGGCCGCAGCTGAACCACCCGGGCAAACAGTCGCCCAAGATGGTCAACGATGCACCCGTGGCGCCGTCAGCGGTGCCGATCGAAAACGATCTGTTCGTGCCGCCGCGCGAGCTGACCGACAGTGAAATCGAGGCCATCATCGACCGCTTTGCCGAGGCGGCCGCGCGTCTGGAGGAAGCCGGGTTTTCCGGTGTCCAGTTGCACGGTGCGCACGGCTATCTGATCGGTCAGTTCCTGTCGCCGCATCACAACCGCCGCACCGACAAATGGGGCGGATCGTTCGAGAACCGGTTCCGCTTTGTCGAGGAAGTCTATAAGCGCACCCGCGCCCGCACCGGCCCCGGCTTTAACATCGGGATCAAGATCAATTCGTCCGACTTCCAGAAGGGTGGCTTTACCGAAGAGGATTCGATCAACGTTGCCAAGGCGTTGGATGCATTGGGTATCGACCTGATCGAGATCTCGGGCGGGTCATGGGAAAATCCTGTGAACCGCAAGGGCAAGCAGGACGTGAAAAAGGAAAGCACCAAAAAGCGCGAGGCCTATTTCCTGGAATATGCCGAAAAGGTGAAATCCCAGATCGACACCCCACTGGTGGTGACCGGCGGGTTCCGGTCGTCTGCCGGGATTACCGAGGCGCTGGCCTCGGGGGCGATCGACATGGCCGGTGTGGCCCGTCCCTTTGCGGTCGAACCCAAATTCGGCACCAAGGTCATCCAGAACCCGAACCACGTATCGCCGGTTGCGCCGATCCGGTCGGGGATCAAGAAGATTGATGCCATGGCAATCATGGAAATCAGCTGGTACACCATGCAGCTTGAACGGATTTCGCAAGGCAAAGCCGTTCAGACCAAAGCGGACGGCGTCTGGCCGGCGCTGAAGGTGATGTATCGTTTCTGGAAAAACGGCAAAGCGGTCAAGCGTGTAAGGGCCTGAGCACAGTTCCGGACGGGCCGCCGCAGTGATTGTGCGCGGCGCGTCCGACCGGAAAGGGTCAGGTCGGATGACTTTGTTGAACTCTGCCAATCCGGATTGCCTCCGTCGCTCGAAACAAAAGTGCAAGCAGGGAAGGTGCGGGCATGACCAGAGATAGCTTGGTGTCACTTGAGCCGGAAGGCGGTTGGAAACGCCTGCCCGAACCTCGGCTGGTGCCGTTGCAGGATCACGAACTAGGTGTCTTTCGGCGCTTTATCCTGTTTGTGATCGTCAAGGTCGGCAAAGCCTATTCTACCAACCTGTTCCGCACCTTTTTTCGCAATTTTCGGGTCTATTTTGCGTTTGCCCGATTCAACGCCAAGATCATGCCCAAAGGGGAGCTGACCCGCAGGCAGACAGAATTGGCCTTGCTGCGGGTGGGTTGGAAAACACGGTCTTATTATGAGTGGAGCCATCACTGCGATATTGGCCTGCGCGCGGGGTTGAGCACGACAGACATTGTGCGGGTGACGCAGGGGCCGGATGCGGCAGGCTGGGACGTCTGCGAAGCGGCCATTCTGCGCGCGGTGGACGAAATGTTTGCCGAGCAACAGGTCTCACCCTCTACTTGGGAAGTTCTCGCGCAGCATCTGGACGAGAAGCTTCTGATTGAATTGCTGTTTCTGATCGCGACATACACGGGGCTGGCCAGTGTCCTGAACAGCGTTGGTGTGCGTCTGGAACCCGAGATCGAAGAGATCATGACAAGGCCCATTTCATAGGGCCGCCACTGTAAGACCATACCGACATGTGCCTTGGGGAGGGGTTGTATGTCTCATCACGACAAACGAATTGCGATCATCGGTGCCGGGTTTTCCGGTCTGGGTGTGGCCATCCGGTTGCAGCAGGCAGGCTATCGCAACCTGACCATCTATGAACGCGCTTCGGATGTGGGGGGCACGTGGCGGGACAATACCTATCCCGGGGCGGCCTGCGATGTGCAATCGCATCTTTACTCCTATTCCTTTGCTCCGTCGCCGGACTGGTCGCGCGCCTATGGGACACAGGATGAAATCCTTGCCTATATCCGTCACTGTGTGGATCGCTTTGAGCTGCGGCGGCTGATCAAGTTCGACACCAATGTGGAACGGGCAGAATTCGACGACCAGCGCGAGGTCTGGCAGATCACCACCGATCAGGGCCCGGTCGAGGCGGACATCGTGATCGCGGGCCATGGCGCGCTGAGCACACCAGCCTATCCGGCGATCCCCGGGTTTGAGAGTTTTCAGGGCAAGGTGCTGCACACGGCTGAATGGGACAATTCCTATGACCTGACCGGCAAACGTGTGGCGGTGATCGGCAGCGGTGCGAGCGCCATTCAGGTCGTACCCGCGATTGCCGAACAGGTGGCGCGCATGCACGTGTTTCAACGCACCCCGTCATGGATCATGCCGAAACCGGATCGCGGCTTTGATGCCGATGACAAGGCGCGGTTTCGCCGCTTTCCGTTTCTGCAATACTTGCGCCGACAATGGTTGTATTGGGGCGGAGAGGCGATTTCGCCCGCAATTGTCTATGACACGCCGCTGAACCATGTGGCGCGGCGGCGCGGGCTGAAGCACATTCGCCGGGCCGTCCGGGATCCTGTGCTGCGCGCTCAGGTGACGCCGGATTACAAGGTCGGTTGCAAGCGCACGCTGCTGTCGAATGACTGGTATCCGTCCTTGCAGAAACATCATGTCACGCTGGTGTCGGACGGGTTGCAAGAGGTGCGCGCCAACAGTGTCGTGGACGCCAAGGGGCGCGAAACCGCGGTGGATGCGATCATCTGTGCCACCGGCTTTCAGGTGCCGACCGAAGCCGCGCCCTATCCGATCATTGGCGCCCGCGGGCAGAGCATCAATGATGCCTGGGCTCAGGGGGCCGAGGCGCATAAGGGCGTGACCGTTGCAGGCTTTCCCAACCTGATGCTGCTGATGGGGCCGAACACGGTATCGGGCCATACATCGATGATCTTTTACTTCGAGGCGCAGTTTAATCACATTCTGGCGCTGCTGGGGCTGATGGCGCGTCGGAACGCGCAGAGCTTTGACGTCAGAAAGCCGGTGCAGGACCGGTTCAACGCCTGGCTGCAAAAGCGCATGGCCCGGACGACTTGGACCTCGGGATGCAACAGCTGGTACCTGACCGAGGGCGGCAAGAACACGGCGCTGTGGCCGGGGTTTTCGTGGGAATACTGGCGCATGACCCGCAAGGTGCGGGCCGATGACTACACTTTGGGAACGACAAGTGGGAACGACTGATATGTTTGAAATTACAACGCTTTATGGATTGGTTGTCGCGGTGATCTGGATGATCCTGTGGTTCCGTGTGCGCAACATGCGCTATGCGACCAAGCAGTCGATTGGCGACGGGGGAAACCCGGACCTGCTGTGCCGGATTCGCCAGCACGGCAACTGTGTGGAATGGTCCACCTTTCTGTTGATCCTGATGATCCTTGCCGAAGGACAGAATGCGCACGCGCTGTGGCTTCATGTCAGCGGTGTGCTGCTTGTGCTGGGGCGTGCGACCCATCCGTTTGGCCTGTTCGCGGATCGGTCGGGCACGCTGATGCGCTATGTCGGCAACGGCAGCAACGTCGCAGCGGCGGGACTTTTGATCGTGTGCCTTGCCGTGACACTGGTTCAGGTTTGAGGAACAGGAAGGGAGGAAACCATGGATTTTGACTATGTGATCGTGGGCGGCGGATCGGCAGGGAGTGTGCTGGCGCGGCGTCTGACCGAAGACCCTGACATCAGCGTTTGCCTGCTGGAGGCGGGCGGCGGCGGCAACTCGCTTTTGATCCGCATGATGCTGGCCGGGATCATCAATATCCAGAGCGATTTTCTGGGTCGGAAGGTTCGGATCAACAACTGGGGGTTCGAGACCGTGCCACAGCCCGGGCTGAACGGGCGGCGGGGTTATCAGCCGCGCGGCAAGGCCTTGGGGGGATCGTCTGCGATCAATGCGTCGCTGTATATTCGCGGCCAACGCGAAGATTATGACGAATGGGCCAATCTGGGCAACGACGGGTGGGATTGGGACAGCGTGCTGCCCTATTTCAAAAAGTCCGAGAACAACGTGCGCGGAAGCGATGACTTTCACGGCGATCTGGGGCCGTTGCAGGTCAATGACCAACAGGCGCCCAACCCGATTACCGATGCCTTTCTGGACGCAGCAAGCCAGCTGCAGCATCGCCGGATCGATGATTTCAACACCGGCGATCAGGAAGGAGTTGGCAAGTATCAGGTGACCCAGTTCCACCATGCCGAAAAGAACGGTGAACGTTGCTCGGCGGCGGCGGGATATCTGTTTCCGGTGATGAATCGTCCTAACCTGACCGTTATCACCCGCGCCGAGGTCAAGCGTTTGCTGCTTGAAGGAAAACGGGTCGCCGGGGTGTTGTATCGCCATAAGGGCGAAAACAAAGAGGTCAAGGCAAAGCGCGAAGTGCTGGTTTGTGCCGGGGCGCTGAAATCACCGCAGGTGTTGCAATTGTCGGGTATCGGCAATGGCGCGGACCTTGCGGCGCAGGGCATCGATGTGGTGCATGACCTGCCCGGAGTCGGGCAGAACCTGCAGGACCACCTTGATTTTTCGTTGATATACAAAACGCACAGCAAGGAAACTATGGCGATTACCCCGCGCGGGGTGTTTGATTCGACCAAGAGCATCTTGCGTTGGTTCAAGGACGGCAAATCCAGCGCCGCCTCACCGGTGGCCGAAGGGGCTGCGTTTCTCAAGACCTCACCAACGCTGGACCGCCCCGACATTCAGTTGCATTTCATGATGACGATCGTCGATGACCATGTGCGGAAATTGCCGTGGAGCCACGGATACAGTTGCCACGTCTGCAAATTGCGCCCCGAAAGCCGGGGCAGCGTGTTCCTGCAAAGCAGCAATCCACAGGACGCTCCGGGCATTGATCCGGCCTTTCTGAAAGACCCGCGAGATCTGGAGACGATGATTGCCGGTGTGCGCATGACGCGCGACATCATGATGAACGCTCCGCTTGTCGATTACATGTCGGCCGAGGCCTATGGCACCAATCTGGCGGTGACGGATGCCGACTGGGAAAAACACATCCGTGACCGTGCGGATACGATTTATCACCCGGTGGGCACCTGCAAGATGGGGGTCGATGACATGGCCGTTGTGGATGCCGAGTTGAAGGTCAAGGGTATGGAGGGCCTGCGGGTCGTGGATGCTTCGGTCATGCCGAACCTGATTTCGGGCAATACCAATGCACCGACGATGATGATTGCCGAGAAAGCCGCAGATATGATCAAGGCGGCGCAGGTCCACTGAGGACACCGGCTTTTCGCCTTGAGCACTGGTCGAAGTTGGGCGTGCTATCCGGCGCGCCCTCAGATTTCGGCGGTGATTTCGTCAAGCAGCTGGATGAACCAGCGATGTGCCGGGTCGCGGTTGCGTGAGTGATGCCAGAACAGGAACAGTTCCAGCGTCGGCAGCCTGATCGGCACCTCGACCGTGGCCAGTGTCCCCGCTATCAGGCGCTGATGCACAAGCCGTTCGGGGACAATGGCGATCAGGTCGGACGCGGCGACGATGTCCGGGACAGCGATAAAGCCCGAGGAATGGCAGACAATGTTGCGTTCTGGCAGGGCTGCGCCCAAGAGGTGTTCGAGCGGGGTCAGAAGCTGGTTGCTTTGTGCCGCCAGATGGCTGGACCGCGGCATGACCGATACGTGGTGCATCTCTTGGAACTCGTCCGGTGTTACGCGTTTTCCAGCCATGGGATGGTCCGGGGCACAGATGGTCGTGATCGTTTCGTTAACGATCAGATGAGACGAAAACTCACCTTCGGGCAGCTGCACAAAATCGATGGCATAGTCCAGCCGGCCATCCTTGAGGCGGGCCGGGATGTCGGGCAGGTATTCGGGGTGGATCTTGACCTTGGCATTGGGGGCCAGTTTGCTCATCTTTGCGATAAGCGGCGGGGTGGACAACAGTTCGACCGTGCTGTTCATCGACACGTTGAAAACCCGGTCAACCAGTTCGGCGTGGAACGGGCCGGCATCATAGGTTGTGCGGATGGTCTCGAGCGCGGGGGCCAGCGCCCTGTGCAGTTCAAAGGCACGTGGCGTGGGCTTTAACCCGCGTCGGGTACGGACGAACAGCTCGTCCTTGTAACTGAGTCGCAACCGTTGAAGTGCCTTGCTGACGGCGGGCTGGCTCATCGAAAGCCGTTCAGCAGCGCGCGAAAGCTTCTCTTCCTGCATCAAAGCATCGAAAATGGGAAGCAAATTAAGGTCTTGATTCCTCGGCATCTTCCTGTGTCTTTCGTTTTGGGCATATTTAAATTGTCTAATACTAATTAGACTTTACTTCTCGATGCTGCAAGTTTCCCCCGGATAGCAAGCGGGTTCGAGGGACCCGGCAAAAGGGAGGTTCGCATCATGAGCGATGAATCACGTGAAAAGTTCCGCGCGCGTTACCGCGCAAATGTCAGCCCATATTACAGTGGGTGGTTCCATCTGGGCACCTTGTGCTTTGGGGCAGGTGGCCTGATCTGGTTCGCCATTTCGCTGATGAGCGGCACAACCTGGATGGATTTCTGGATTGTTCCGGTGGCGGCGCTGGGTGTGAATTTTTTTGAATACGCCGGCCACCGCTGGTTCGGACACAAGAAAACCAAGATCCTCAAGCTGTTCTATCAGCGTCATACCGGCGATCACCACACTTTCTTTGAAGAGCACGCGATGGGCTATCAGATGGTGCTGGACTGGCGCGTCGTGATTTTCCCGCTGTATCTGCTGGTGGCGTTCACCGTGCTGGCCGCAATTCCCGGGGCTCTCATCCTGAACTGGCTGTTCAACATCAACGTTGCGATGTTGTATGCGATTACGGCAATCAGCGGTTACTGGCTGTATGAAATCCTGCATTTCAGCTATCACCTGCCACGTGGCAGCACACTTGAGCGTGTGTTCGCAGCGATCCCCGGCTGGAAATATCTGCGCCTGTTCCACACCGTGCACCATTTTCGCGATACCATGCACGACGTGAATTTCAACGTGACAATCCCGCTGACCGATTGGGTGCTGGGTACGCTGAGCTTCTCGTCGGGTGACGAACGTGCACCGGATCATGAGTGGGTCCAGGCCCGTCACGGCTCAAAGGTTTCTACACCTGCCGAGTAAATCAGCCAATTGCTGACTTGGCAGTCCTGCCGGCTTTCGGGTCGGCAGGATCCCTATTCAGGATCAATGGCCCACGGCTTTCGATCCCAAGCAAAGGAGCTCAGTATGACTCAATCCGATATCCGGCCTAAAGAGCAAAAAATCGCGATGGCGCTGGTTCGAAGCACCTTTGGCCTGAAGCTCTCGCGTCTTGGTGCCAAGAAGGGCGCAAAGTCTGTGCTTGACGGCGTGATCAATGACACGGTCGAGATTCCCCGCAAAGCCGGTGCCGGAACGATCCGGGCACGGGTCTACAAGCCAAAAGGCAACCTCAAAAATCTGCCGATTGTGGTCAGCTTTCATGGGGGCGGATATGCGACCGGCTGGCCCGAGCGGCATCACGCCTATTACAAGCGCCTGATGGCTGCGCGGCCCTGCATCGTGGTGGCACCGGCCTACCAGACCTCGCTGGACGCGCCGTTTCCCGGCCCGTTTGATGACTGTTACGAAACCGTGCTTTGGGCGCGCGACAACGCCGAGGCTCTGGGCGGTTCGGGAGACATCATCCTGACTGGCAACAGCGCGGGTGGCGGGCTGGCTTTGTCCTGTGCGATGCGGGCAGCTGACACCAAGGATGTGAACATCTCTTTTGTCATGCCGCTTTATCCGATGATTGACGACCGCTCGGCCAACTGGACAGTGGTTCCCAAGGATCAGGTGACCTGGAATGTCACAAACAACGTTCTGGCCTGGCACCTGTATCTGAAGGGATTGCGCGCCCAGAAACGCTATGAGATCCCAGCCTATGCCGTTCCGGCGCGGGCCACTGATCTGTCCGGACTGCCGCCTCTTGCCGGCTTTGTGGGCGACCGGGATATTGTCTGTGCCGAATACGTGCGATTTGTCGAGCAGCTGACCGCAGATGGCGGAAGCGCCGAGTTCAAAGTGTTCCCCGAGACATTTCATGCCATGGAAGACTCAGCGCCTGACCTGCCACGCTCGATAGAGATCAACCGCTGGATTACGGATACGTTTGCCGAGATGGTGGATCGCCACTGCGGTGTCGCGAAAACGAGCCTGCGCGCCGCCTCATAGGCGCCAGGTTACGCCGAAGACCTGTCGGGAAATGACCCATCCCGGTAGATCGCGCGCGCGATATTCATGCCCGATATGGACATATATGACAGATGAGGATACTTCATAAGTTATGAAACGTCGTCATCTCGCTGAAAAATACTGTCCGGTTGCCCGCGCCAGCGCCCAGATCGTGGATGGCTGGACGTTTATCATTCTGCGGGAAATCTTTCTTGGGAATGCACGGTTTTCTGGGTTGCAGAAACAATCCGGCATGTCGCCGCGTTCCCTAACGCTTCGGCTGCGCAAGCTGGAGGACGAAGGCATTCTCGAACGGCGGACCTCGGAAGAGGGCAAGGCCGCAAAGGTTTACACGCTCACGCCCAAGGGGCACGGGCTGTGGCCGACATTGATCACCCTTAAACAATGGGGCGACGAATGGTGCGGCCCCTGGGCAGAAGATGACGCGGCCCTGCGCACGATGCACCGCGGAACTGACCACGAGATGCACGCGGTTCTGGTGTGCCAGACCTGTGGCGAGCCTGTTTCCACGCATACGACATACACCGTTCTATCCAAATGCATGCAGGCCGAGCGGGACGCCGCGGAAGCCGTCTGAGACGCTTTCGTTTCCGAAACACGCCTTGTTCGGTCCGCCCTGCGCCTTGTGTGCCGTGGCGTCACGCTGATTGAGTCATGGCCGGTGACATTGACAGCAGATATTTTGCACTACTATAAAAAGTATAGCTAGTTTCTTGGGAGGGTCCAATGCAGGAAAAGCGAGCTCTTTGCGCGTCATGTGACATTTATTGCCATGTGGGCGTTGACGTCGAAGACGGGGCCGTCAAGCGCGTCAAGGCATTGGACAAGCGCAAATGGCGCGCCAACATCTGCATGAAAGGCGTGCACGCACCCGAAGGGTTCGCTCACGACAAACGGATCACCAAGCCGCTTAAACGGGTTGGTGAGCGCGGCTCGGGCCAGTGGCAAGAGGTCAGTTGGGATGAAGCGATGGACGATATCGCCGCCCGCCTGAAAACCGTGATTTCTGAACATGGCCCCGAAGCCTTTGCCACCACGACAAGCAGTTGGAACACCCAGTCGGACAACGGGCTGTCGCGCCGGTTCATGAATTTGGTCGGCTCGCCCAACTGGATTTCGGGTGTTGCGCTGTGTGCGGGCAACACGGCAGCGGTGAACCGGATGGTTTATGGCTGGTATCCCTATCCCGATTTCACCAAGACCGAATGCATCGTGCTGTTCGGTCACAGCCCCGGCCCGCATTCGTGGACGCCGGTGTATAACCAGATCCAGCGCGCCCGCGAACGTGGTGCCAAGCTGATCGTGCTGGATCCGCGCGAAACCGACAATGCCAACATGGCCGACCTGTGGCTGCCGCTGAAGGCCGGGACGGACGCGGCGATGATGCTGGGCTGGCTCAAGGTGATCATCGACGAGGGCCTTTTTGACAGGGAGTTTGTCAAAAACTGGACCGTGGGCTTTGACGAGCTTAAGGCGCGTGTGGACGAGTTTCCGCTGGAACGGGTCGAGCAGATCACCGGCGTCGACCGCGCCCTGATCGCCGAGGCCGCGCGCACCTATGCCACCGCGGGCCCCTCGGTCATCCCGTGGTCGCCGATCACCGACCAGCAGCGCAACTCGACCTCGGCCATCCGCCTGCAAGGCATTTTGCGCGCCCTGTGCGGCCATCTGGATGTGCCGGGTGGCGATGTGCTGCATGGGCTGCATCCCCATATCATCCACGACACCGTGATCGAGATGCACGAGGCCCTGTCGCAGGAGCAAAAAGACAAACAGCTGGGATCGGATCAACATCCGGTATTCACCTATCGCGGGATGGCGCCTTATGACGGTCCGGCCAAAGAGGTGTGGGGCTATGAATATCCCAACCTGTTGACCGGCTGTTACATGGCCAACCCGTCCGCGCTGTTCCGGGCGATGGCGCATGGCGATCCTTACAAGGTCAAGGCGTTCTTTATCCTCGGCAACAACCCGTTGATGTCCTACGCCAACATGCAACTGATCCACGAAGCGATGATGAATCAGGATCTGATCGTCGCGATGGAACATGTCATGACACCGTCTGCCGAGCTGGCCGACTATGTGCTGCCGGGCGATGCCTGGACCGAGCGTGACTCGCTGTCGGACGGGCTGGGCTGGTGTTCGATCTTCCGCACTTCGGAGCAGGCGGTCGAAGCCCCGGGCGAGGCTCGCAACGTGTTCGATTTCTGGACCGGTCTGGCGCATCGCTTTGACCTGCAAGAGCATTTTCCCTGGGCCTCGAACAAGGAACTGCTGGATTACCGCGTCGCGCCCTTGGGCATGACATTCGATGAAATGGCCGAGAAATCGCCGGTTCACATGGAAAAGCTGAAGTTCCGCAAATACGAAGAAACCGGGTTTGCCACGCCTTCGGGCAAGGTTGAACTGTATTCCGAAACGCTGAAGAATTTTGGGTTTGACCCGCTGCCCTATTGGCGCGATGAACCCGAAGAGGGCAAGGACTGGCCGCTGCGTCTGTTTACCGGCGTCCGTGAGCCGGCGTTTTTCCAGACCGGCCACCGCCATGTCGAGGGCCTGCGCAAATACGTGCCCGAGCCGCTGATCTTTATGAACCCGGCGGATGCCGAGGCGCATGGCGTGACCGAGGGCGACATGGTCGACGCCGCGACCACGCACGGGTCGGTGCGCATGAAAGTAACGCTGAAACAGAAGGTGCCCGAGGGGCTGGTGCGGGTGCCGCATGGCTGGTGGCTGCCCGAAGAAGTTGGCGAGTCCGGTGGCCTGCAAAGCGCCTGGCAGCTGGCTGATGCGCAGCTATGCTCGGATTCGCCTGACTTCATCGACCGGGAACAGGGTATCCCGCATTTCCGGGGCCTGCCGTGCAAAATCACCAAGGTCCGTGAAGTGGCAAACCCGGGTGGTGCAACGGAATCGGTTGAAAAAGAAATGCATCCTGTTTGACTCTGCGGTGGTAACAGAAACTGTATCACGAGAGAGATTATGAACGGGACATGTACTTGCGGCGCGGTCGCTTTTGAGACCGCGCCTCCCCTGATGCGGGCGATTTGCCATTGTTCGATCTGCAAGGCCTATCACAACAAGGACTTTGCAGATTTCACGGTGTTTCGGGCGCGAGGGTTCAGCCAGACCAAGCCGGGGCATGTCACCTATAAGGTGCATAAACAGCCGCCGATCCTGAAACGCGGCACCTGTGACGGATGCGCGGCCCCGATTCTGGAAAAGCTGTTCATTCCGGGCATCCCCCGGCTGATGCTGATCCCGTCGCGGTGGATTGCCGAGCAGGATGCGCTGCCCGATCCCAGCCTGCACATGTTCTACAACCTGCGTGTCGCGGACCATGATGACGGGTTGCCCAAGGCCAATGGGTATCTGCCAAGCCAGATGCTGTTTACCCGACATTTTTTACCGAAACTTCTGGGGCGCTGACCTGATCGCGCAGTCTTGCAAAAGGAAAACACATGTCTTTGAACGTTGAATTCATTTATGATTTCGGAAGCCCGAACTCGTATCTCGTAGACCGCGCCTTGCGTGGCATCGAAACCCGCACCGGGGTGAAATTCACTTATGTGCCGGTCTTGTTGGGTGGGGTGTTCAAGGCCACCGGAAACCTGCCTCCGTTTCTGGTGCATAAAGACGTGAAACCGAAACTGCGCTACGAGCTGCTTGAAGACCAGCGTTTTATGGAAAAGCACGGCATCGACAAGTTCGTCTATAACCCGAACTTTCCGGTAAACTCGCTGATGCTGATGCGCGCTGCTGCCGCTGCCGAGATGGACGGAACACAAGACGCCTTTGTGCAGGTCGCGCTGAAAACCATGTGGGAAGACGGCAAGAAAATGGACGACCCCGAAGTGTTCGTTCAGGCCCTGACCGAGGGCGGTCTGGACGGCGAAAAGATTTTGGCCAGTACGCAGGACGCAGACGTTAAGGCCCATCTAGTTGCCAATACCAACGCCGCGGTTGAGCGCGGTGTTTTTGGCGTGCCGACCTTCTTTGTCGGCGATCAGATGTTCTTTGGAAAAGAACGTCTGGATCAGGTCGAACAGGCCATTGCCGCCGCCTCTTAAGGGCTTTGGTTCACTGGGCGGCAGGGCCGCCCGAAAAACTCCAAGACAGGACGAGAAAAGATGAAGACAGCCATTACCGAGATGTTTGGAATCGAGCATCCCATCATTCAGGGCGGCATGCATTATGTCGGCTTTGCCGAGCTTGCCGCCGCCGTTTCCAATGCCGGAGGCTTGGGCACGATCACGGCGTTGACCCAGAAAACGCCCGAAGATCTGGCCAATGAAATCGCCCGCTGCAAGGATATGACGGACAAACCCATCGCGGTGAACGTCACCTTTCTGCCCACGGTGAACGCGCCCGATTACCCGGCAATCATCAAGGCGATCATTGATGGCGGCGTGACCGTGGTGGAAACCGCGGGCCGCAACCCGTCGCAGGTCATGCCCTATCTGAAAGAGGCGGGCATCAAGGTGATTCACAAATGCACTTCGGTCCGTCACGCGCTCAAGGCGCAGGACATCGGCTGCGATGCGGTGTCAGTGGACGGCTTCGAATGTGGTGGCCACCCGGGCGAGGATGACGTGCCCAACATGATCCTGCTGCCCCGCGCGGCAGACGAGCTGGAGATCCCGTTTGTGTCATCGGGCGGTCAGGCGGATGCGCGCAGCCTGGTGGCGTCGCTGGCGATGGGCGCGGAAGGCATGAACATGGGCACGCGGTTCGTGGCCACGCAAGAGGCGCCTGTGCACCAGAACGTCAAGGACGCCATCGTGGCCGCGACCGAGCTGGACACCCGACTGGTCATGCGCCCGCTGCGCAACACCGAGCGCGTGCTGACCAACCCAGCCGTTGAAAGACTGCTTGAGAAAGAGCGGGAGCTGGGGGCCGATCTGAAGTTCGAGCACATCATGGACGAAGTTGCCGGCGTGTATCCCAAGGTGATGATGGATGGCGACATGGACAGCGGTGCGTGGTCCTGTGGCATGGTGGCCGGGCTGATCAATGACATCCCGACCTGCAAGGAGCTGATCGACGGGATCATGGCCGAAGCCGATCAGATCATCGCGGATCGTCTGGCCCGGTTCAACGCCGCCTAAAACGGCGCACAGTATCTGCCGCGCTGCAGGTTTGCGGCGCGGCTTCTCAAACAAGGTTCCGATAATGGACACAGATCCCCAGATTATCTCTGAGCGGATGGATCATGCTTTGCGGCTGACCCTTTCTTCTCCGAAAACCAAGAACGCCCTGACCAAGGGCATGTTTGTGGCGCTGAACGCGGCGTTGGACCAGGCGCTGGAAGATCCGGACATCCGAGTGGTCTGGCTGCGCGGGGCAGACGGCGCTTTCACCAGCGGCAACGTGATGGCGGAATTTGCCGAAACCGTCGCCGGAGACACGCCTGTCGCGACATGGTTCCTGCAAAAACTAGCGGCATTCCCCAAGCCCGTCGTGGCGCAGGTCGAAGGCCCGGCCGTGGCAATCGGCACCACGGTTCTATTGCACTGCGACATGGTTTTTGCCACCGATACAGCGAAATTCATGCTGCCTTTCGTCAATCTGGGGCTGGTCCCCGAGGCCGGATCGACCACGCTATTGCCAAAGCTCGCGGGCCACGCCAAGGCGGCCGAGCTGCTGTATCTGGGCGGCACGTTTGACGCCCGGGAAGGGGTGGAGATCGGGCTGGTCAACAAGATCCTGACTGCCGACACGCTGGAGGAAACCGTTGCCAAGACCGTTTCGCGACTGGCGTCGCAGCCTCCGAAGGCCCTGATGAAGACAAAGGCCCTGCTGCGCAAGCCTCTGGCCGGATCAGTCGCGGACCGCATGGATGAAGAAATGAAGGTGTTCGAGACCTGCTTTACCGGTGAAGAATTCGCCGAGGTTGGAGCCGCAATGCGCGAAAAGCGTAAACCGGTTTTCGACTGAAACAACGGGGTCGGGGCGGGTTTGTCGCCCCGGCCCTGCGACTTGCCACGCGCCTTGGCGGATGATCGAACGCCTCTGACCCAAGCGGCGCGATCACCTGCGGTCGTTGTCTGCTTCATTCCTTTGGAAGGTGGTTCTGTTTTCCCTCAGACATTTATTGACCCAATGCCAATCCGGCGATATTGGTATTACCAAATTGGTAAATTTTTACCGGAGGTTGTGCTTAGGCATTTCTGAACCGGAGCGCCGGATTTTCAGTGAGTCCAAAGCCGAGCCGAACCGGTCGGATTGAAAACTCAGAACAGGGAGAAGAGACATTGGCAAGCCATGCAACCGGTGACGGTGGAATTCCTCCGCGCGATGCGATCAAGCGCGGGCTGACGCGGATCATGACAGTTGGCGGGGCCTATGGGACCCGCAATTTCACGGTTAAGGGACTGCGCGATCAGAAAGGCAAGCGCAAGCTGGTCGAAACCATGCCCTTTACGCCGGAAGAGGCCTCGGCGGCGGAAGAGGCGGGCGTGGATACGATGAAAGTTCGGTTTGATCCGGCCGTGCCCGAACCCGCCGCTGCGATGCGCGCCGCTGCGCCAAACACATTCATGGCGTTTTCGGTGCCATTGGTTGCGGCGGCGAATGAAACCGAAGCCGTTCGTTTGGGTTACGAGGCGATGAGACTCGGCGCCGACGCGATTATGTGCCAATGGCAGCCAAGTTTTGTCAGGGCCGCGACGGATGCGGGCATTCCGATTCAGGGACATGCCGGTTTGGTGCCGCGCCGAAGCACCTGGACAGGGGGGCTGCGGGCTGTCGGCAAGACGCTTGACGAAGCAGTCTGGGTCTATCGTCAGATCAAGGCGCTGGAAGAGGCCGGCGCTTATGCGGTTGAGGTCGAAGTCATCCCGGAGGAGCTCCTTGCCGAGATCTCCAAGCGGACAAGCGTCATGACCTCGTCCATCGGGGCCGGGAGCGGTGGGGACATTCAGTTTCTCTTTGCCGAGGACATTCTGGGCAACAACCCGCCACCTTATCCGCGCCATTCCAAGCAGTATCGCGAGCTCTACAAGATGAAGGAAGCAATGCAGCGCGAACGTGTTGCCGGGTTCCGTGAATTCATCGAGGATGTGCGCTCTAACAGCTTTCCAGCGGAGCAGCACATCATCAAAGCACCGGAAAACCTGATGAGCGCGTTCCGCGCCGAGATCGACAAGACATAAGGCCGGTTTTAGGTCTTGGGGTGGCACCCAAGTCACCGGACTGACTGAAAAATCAGCCCGGTGACGCGACAAGAACATGCAGCATGTATTTCATGGGTCCACCTGTTACAGAGGGCCCCAGTTTCATGAATTTTTGGTAATACCAAATTGACAAGTCGTTCAATTCAGTGCAAAAAAGTCAGACTTATTCAGGTGACCAATGTCTTCGACTTCGACACAACTTCAAGGCGCGATTCTGCAATTCATCCGTGACCGGCATTTCGAAAGCGGCGAACGCTTGTTTTCGGAGCGCGAGTTTGCGGAAAAATTCAAAACGACCCGACCAGCGGTCCGAGAGGCGTTTACCGCGCTGGAAGCACTGAGGGTTGTCGAGCGACGCCCACAGGCGGGAATCTATCTGCGAGATCTGAGTAGGGACACCAGCATCGATGCACTGGTGGTCGAGGTGAACGCAGGGTTGGTTCCGACGGTCAAACAGACCGAGGATGCCAGCGAAGTCCGCAGAATTCTCGAGGTGACTGCCATTCGAAAGGCCGCGGAGCGTCGTACGGATGACGACCTTGCCAAGATCAAGGCCCTGCTTGACGAGTGCGAGGCGAAAATCGCAGACGGCTCGCCGATCAATCTCGAAGACGAGCAGTTCCACAAGCTGATTGCGAGCATTTCCGGCAACTCGCTGTTGCTGCGTGTGGTAAACTGGTTTTACGAGTTCACACGCGCGCGCCGCGTGATCTATTTCTCGGAGTTGGAGCGGTCGGTGATTTCGCATGCGGAACACAAAAAGATCTATAATGCCCTGAAAAAGGGTGATCCCGACAAATGCGCGCAACTGATGGAACGCCATATCCTGAACTCTGCAAAGATCTGGCAGGGTGAAGTTGAAAGCCGGGGTCGCGCGGCTGAGTCCTGAAGTCGGCACGCTCTCGCGGCCCCTTTTGATCCACATTTTCTGACAACTCATGTCACACGCGTCGCGCGGGGTGTCTTCCTTTGCGCGCGGAGCGATTTTGCGGCCCCGATCGGGCAGGCTGATTCAGCAATTTCGTACGCCTGAACACAAGGCTTGACTCAATTCAATTGGAATACAACATTGGACTTACCAATCTGGAATTCGGATTCGGTCTGGTTCGCGTCCGTTGTCCGGTTGGCCAAACAGAGGGGACGATATGAAGAACTTCGGAATGAAAGCCGTAACACGTTGGGCGGGTGTGATCGCTGTCGCAACAGCCACATTTGGTTTCGCAAGCACAGCCCAGGCAGATTACCCGGAACGTGACATTCGCGCGATTGTGCCTTGGGGCGCAGGGGGCGGCGCGGATGCCATTGTGCGAAAGATCATGAGCATCGCCGAGCAAGAGCTGCCGCAGGCGGTATTCGTGGAAAACCACGAGGGGGGTGTCACGGCGATTGGCATCAACAAGGTCATGGGGGCCGGTTCGGACGGTTATACGGTCGGTGCGCTGACCTATGACAGCATTGTCACCGTGCCATGGCAGAACCTTTTGCCGGGCTATGATCTGGATCGGCTCGAGATGATCGCGCAGGTCACGAGCGAACCGAACGCAATCATGGTTGGCAAACAAACCGGCTATAAGACGCTGGATGATCTGTTGGCGGCGGCCAAGGCAAACCCGGGCAAGATCAGCATGGGGATTCACGGGCTTGGCTCGATGACGCACCTGACGCTGCTTCAGTTCGAAGAAAAGATGGGGGTCGATTTCCGGTTGGTCTCCTATCCCAACGGAAGCGCGGGCCAGAAAGAGGCGATCCTGTCAGGCGAAGTCGAGGCAGCCATCACCAGCCTGGGTGACTTTGCACCGGTCCTTCAGTCAGGCGACGCGCTTGGTCTGGTGGAATTCAGCAGTGACAACAACCCGGCTTTCCCCGAAGTGCCGACCTCGGGCCAGGTCGGGCTTGACCTTCAGACCGGCAGTTTCCTGTTGTTCGCCGTGCCAGAAGGCACACCGGCCGAGGCAGTGGACGTGCTTGAAGGTGCGATCCAGACCGCATGGAACAGTGACGAGTTCCAATCCTGGTGTCACTGTACCCTAATTAATCAGAATCGGGCCTGAATTTGTCCCATAAAATCAATGGCGGTTTGTACCCTTAATTTTCATATTGTACC